>Ga0153965_1000193_pt1 | contig 12311 bp, 14 predicted proteins | sample TSFL049MetaG_FD_104707 | JGI IMG/M metagenome (GOLD analysis project Ga0153965, IMG submission 104707) | Attine ant fungus gardens microbial communities from Florida, USA - TSFL049 MetaG | ecosystem: Host-associated > Fungi > Mycelium > Unclassified | place: USA: Florida, Paynes | collected... | reverse complement strand
TGGCATGACAACACTCCGGAGCTACCCTAGTCTGTTTACTAGTGATACTTAAACACACTAGTTTAGCTCCGATCACAGAGACCCTGAATGCAGAACCAGTATATAGTATAGAACATCCCTCTAGGAGTCTCATCCTAATCTCTGAGAATTCTCCTGGAGGTAAGTTGTATCATAACTACTAACTGTAATATTAACTGAGGATTCTCCTGGAGTCTTGTGCCCAGTCGCCCTTACAGCCTGGAGATGAATGGAAAGCAGCCTTCCGCACCAACTATGGTCTCTTCAAACCCCTTATAATGTTTTTTGGAATGACCAACAGCCCCGCCACTTTCCAAACTATGATGAACGACATCTTCAGAACCGTCATAGTGGAAAGGATTGTTGTAGTGTACTTAGATGACATTTTGATCTTTACAAAGATGGAAGAGGAGCATGAACGAGCGGTCCAGAGAGTCTTGGAGATACTAACAGAACATAAATTATTTCTCTGTCCAGAGAAATGTGAATTCCACTGGAAGCAGATTGAATACCTTGGACTGGTCATCTCGGAAAACAAGGTTGCAATGGACTCTGTTAAAGTCGCCGGAGTCCACGAGTGGCCTATCCCAGAGAACCAGACTGATGTGCAAGCTTTCATAGGTTTCATCAACTTTTACTGTCACTTCATTCAAGACTTCTTGACCATAGCTCGACCCCTTTTTGACCTTACTTGCTCCAATTAGGCCTAGAACTGGGGTACTAAGGAACAGGAAGCCTTTGAATGTCTCAAGATGGCAGTGACCACTGCTCCGATCCTAGCATCACTCTAGGACTTGGAACCCTTCCGCATTAAGGCTGACAGTTCAGATTTCGCCTTTGGAGCCATTCTTTCTCAACAACTACCCAGAGAAGAAAAATGGCACCCAGTGGCTTTCTATAGCAAATCTCTGTTTCTGATGGAACGGAACTACGAGATCCATGACAAGAAGATGCTCGCTATCATCTGCATGCTAGAAGAATGGAGGCATTTTCTGGAAGGAGCCTGGCACCCAGTAGAAATCTGGACAGACCACAAGAACCTGGAATACTTCATGACAGCCAAGAAACTCAACCGTCACCAAGCCCGGTGGTCTCTGTACTTGGCTCGCTTCGACTTTAAGCTGGTTCATTGCCCAGGACGCTCCATGGGGAAGCCAGATGCTCTATCGTGGAGACCGGACCATGGCAACAGAGCCTCTGACAACGAAGACATGGTCCTTCTATGACCAGAGCTCATAGCAGTCCGAGCCCTTGAAGAACTTCACCTGGAGGGACCAGAGCGAGATATGCTTAGAGAAATTTGTCAAGGGAACCAGAAAGGTGACCAGAAAGAGTCCGTAGCAAGGGCAGCAAGAGAACTCCAGTAAGCATCAAGTAAGACAGTCCACTCCACAGAGTGGTTGGAAGAAGATGGAGTACTCTGGTTCAGAGGCAAAATCTACGTCTCCCGGAATTTAGACCTACGAAGGCGGGTAGTCTCGCTATGCCACAATACGAAGGTTGCCTAACACCCTGGACACTAGAAAACACTAGAGTTGATATCTAAGAACTACTGGTGGCCCCAAATGTCTAGGTATATTAGACAATACATCAGCACCTGTGACCTCTGCCTTGAAACAAAACCGATAAGGCAGGCTCTGGTAGGCAAATTGCATCCTCTTCGGATTCCAGACTCGTGATGGGATACGCTCAGTATGGACTTTGTCATGGAACTCCCCCTCTCCTCTGGACACAACACAGTGATGACAGTGGTAGACTCAGTGTCAAAATAGGCACACTTCATTCTGATGCACACAACGGTGACAGTGGAAGGAGCAGCCCAGCTTTTCCTACATCAAGTCTGGAAACTCCACGGTCTTTCTAAGTGCATAGTCTCAGACTGCGGACCTCAGTTCGTTGCTTGTTTCACCAGAGAGCTTTACCGACTACTAGGAATAAAGTTGGCATCTTCTACAGTCTGGCACCCCCAAACTGACGGACAGACGGAATGCATCAACCAAGAGTTGGACCAGTATCTCTGGCTATTTGTAAATGAGTGGCAAAACGACTGGTACAACCTCTTACCCATGGTGGAGTTCCAGTACAACAATCATGTCCACTCTGCTACCCAACAGCCTCCATTCCTGCTCGACACTAGACATATCCCTCGTATGGGCTTTGAACCCCAACAGAATCACTCCGATCTAGAGATGGTCAATGAGTTTATGGAAAGGATGAGAATGGCGATCGAAGAAGTGAAGTTTGCGATCCGCAAAGCACAAGAAGACATGAAGAGGTACTACGACTGACGCAGAACTCCAGCTCTGGTGTTCAACCCAGGCGACAAAGTCTTCCTCGACATATCAGATATCTAAACCACGTGCCCTTCGCAGAAACTCTTGCATCGATGGCTCAGCCCCTTTGTGGTGGAATGGAGAATCGGACCTATGGCCTATCACCTAAAGCTACCACACCGGATAAAGCAACTCCATCCAGTGTTTAACATAGTGAAGCTCACTCTAGCTCCAGACAACCCGATTACAGGACACAAAACAGAGGACCACCCACCACCCATAGTCATTGATGGAGAAGTAGAGTGGGAGGTGGAGAAAATACTTGACAGTCATTGGCACCGGAGAAGATTCCAGTACCTCATCAAGTGGAAAGGATACAGCCGCGAACACAACTCCTGGAAGTCTGCTTCCAAAGTCTTCGCACCACAACTCACAACAGAGTTCCATTGCAAACACCCCAGAGCTCCGAGACACGTCTGACACACGGAATTCGACAATATCTTTCACTCTGAGTCTATTGCTCCAAGATGTAGCAATCTTGAAGAGGGGGTGAATGTAAGGAGACATCTCCATTTCCACCCCTGAATGGCACGACGACACTCCGGAGCTATATTAGCCTGTTTTACTAGTAATACTTAAACACACTAGTTTAGCTCTGATCCTGCTAACCCTGACACTAAGGGATGTATATAATGTAAAAGATCCCTCCAGAAGCCTCATTCTAATCTCTGAGGATTCTCCTGGAGCCTTGTGCCCAGTCGCCCTTACAGTATGCTAGGACAGAGCATCACATACTACTACCTATTGTTCTATATATGGTAGTGCCTTTGTGCTAGAAATAGTAATAACCTAACCATATGGAGGCTGTCCTTTGTTCTAAGAAAAGGATAGATGACTATCTATGGGTAATTAATAAAGTCTATGTGCAAACATTAAGGCCTTTATATCTCCATGGATACTGATTGCCTTGAGGTTATTCTAGGCTCATTCTGAGTGGTATGAAGAGGGCTTCTGCTGAGCCTAGAACCAAAGCTTAGATTGTGGCAGTTTCCAAGATATTGGTGATTTAATAAACAGTACCATGGTGGTTACCAGTTAATCTGCCTAATATCTCAGTCAATACTGGTCACTTTGAGGCGTGACTGGTATCAATTGAAAGGTCTTTTCAAGGGCTTTCCGTAGCCATTGAGACTATGAGAATCATTGAAGAATTGGTGAAGATATGGGCAAATGAAGTTTGTGACAATGTTCCTTGCCATCTCTAATCTCAGGAAGCAAAGCATGATCCTCGGCTACACCTGGCCTAAGGACCATAATCTAGAGGTCAATTGGCAAACCAGAGAAGTGCAGATGAACAGATACTCCCCTCGATGTAAAGGATGCTGCGTGATATGAAAGGAACAAGCGTCATGAAAGAAAATGGAGGCCAGAGCTATTAACATCTGTTGATCCAGACCCTCTCTAGAGTATATGAAAGACTCGGAGAGAGACGAGACCCCCCCTCTAGATTTGCAAAGTTGAATGCGAGATAGGGGACAGACTCTTCATGATGAGAATTCTTCTGGAGCCCACTGCAAAAGACCTTTGTACTACCTTTACGATCTCCCAGAAACTTGTGGAAGGAGCCCATTGAGCTGTGGAAACACAGAAGGGACTTCTCACCCTACCTGACTGTGCTAAAGAATTTAAATTGGTGTTCACAAAGGAAAACTTCGACATTCTCCTGGAGCATAGGCAGTGGAACCATGCTATTGAGCTCATTCTGGGCTCAGAGCCTAAGTCGTTGAAAGTCTATCCCCTGTCTCTGGTGGAACAAAAGGAGTTGGACTTCTTCCTAAAGGAGAACCTATGTACTGGACAAATTTGCTCTTCCAAATCTCCTATGTATCAAGGACATGTAGAGCGGGAGCAGAGTTACTCCAGAATAGAAGGGATTTGACAACAAAAGTGGGGAAACAACCTTGGTCTCAGCTCATGTGCTGTGCCTCGATCTACTGTTACGTGTGTGGTTGCGTATTTCAGGAGGACGGAATTGTTGCCAGGAGTTTCAGAGAGGAATGGTATAGATTGATAGGAGTGAGGATAGAATAAGAAGAAGACGTAAATGACTTTAATCTACAAACTAAGGAACTAGGATGTAACTACTGGAGTACTTATACTAAGTCCGGAATAGGAGGAGTACAAGTAACTAGTCTATATTGTGATCCTATAGGAGTAGACAACAGGAGTTTAGGAGCAAAAAATTAATAATAATATAAAATAAAAAGGAAATTATATGATTTAAATGGGTATTTTCTGTTATATGACAGTATCCCTCCCTTAAGGCTGAGCCCTTGAAGCCCTAATGGATAAGCAATATAATTATCACCTGATCTGAAGGTTAAAAACCAGCTCTGTGAATTTTACTTTCTTGATCTTTAACCACAATGTTGTCACAATCCACTATCAACTCTACTTTGATGTCGGATTCTGATGATGAAAGGTATAAGCAGGAACTTCAAAAAAGAAGACAGGAGGCCGAGGCAAAACTCAGGAAGGAAGAGGAGCAACAACAGGTGGAGCAGAGAGTAAGAAAAGAGGCAAGGGCAGCAGAGAAAAGGAGACAAGAGGAGGAACTGAGAAGGTGAGCGGAGGAAGAGAGACAACAGAAAGAGGAAGTGGAGAGACAGATAAAGGCAGAGGAGAAACGGCAGAGACAAAAAAAGGTGGACAACACCTTTTATCAGGAAGTGGATTGACAGGCGGCGGTCGTACAGGTGCGGAGAAAAAATTGGTTAAAGAAGATAAATCCGGAACTATTGGCATCTCCTCTGTCCAAGGAGGAGATGAATCTGATCAACCTCCCCCCTCTGACAAAAAGACAATAGATCTGCTATCTTCCCAAGGAGACTTCAGAACAACGCTGAGCGAGGGAAGAAATAGCGAAGGAGCTAGGAATTGAACCAATGGGTGGAGAGAATCCCTGCGAAAGGTATGCCAACTTTGGCATTTTGTGTTTGCCACAAGACCTTCTATAAGTGTTGTATCTTTTTGGAGTAGGATTGTTAGTTAATTTAGTTCTTAGGAATGCCACGTCATGTTTTCCCTGTACTAGGGCAAAGGCAGCTTGCAAACCCTTTGACGCAGACGGAGCATGGAGAAAAGCAAAAGATGAGACGGCGAGGAGGACACAAGCAAGGAAGACAAAGCAATGGACGGACGCAGAGTAGAAGGAGCAGATGTTGGGGAAGGTGAACGAATTGGTCATCCAGGTTCAGAGGGTTGTGGATGTGCTAGAGAGGATAGCAGGGATGAGATCGAAAACTCCGGAGGACAACATAATCTCCTAGCCAGAGTCCGGAGGAGAGGAAACAGAGACATTGGAGAGGATGGACAAGGGAAAAGGCAGAGAGGAAGTGGAAGAAGAGTGTGATAACGAGTGGTCCAAAATGGACATCAAGGTCGGAGGAGATGAAATGGAAGGGGTAGAGAACAAAATGGAGGCTCCAGTGTCAGCTGTGCAGTCCAACAGAGTAGACAATTTATAAATTTGTAATTTTTTGAATAAATTTTGTGTTCGGCATGGAAATTTGTATTTTCGGAGGAGTAGTTTGATCCCTATCCCCCCCTTAAGGCTAGACATCCCATCACCTAGCGACAAGAGTAAGAGATTGATATATTAGAGTCACGGTCCTGGACTCTGGTGCGAGTAAACCATGGAATAACAGAGATGAACTTTTTGAAAAAGTTCCTTGGTGACGGTCCAGATAGTGAGATAGAGATGGGTACGGAAACCTAGAGTAAACACAGAGGTCCCAGATTGAGCATGAAAGCTTGACGGAGGCTGGAATTTGCAGAGGAGTTGTCAGAGTGACAGATTTAACAAGCTTGGAGCGGAGTCGTCAGACAGAAGTGGTGGTCAGAATTTTGACTACACTGGAGTGGTGAACCAATGAAAGTTGGAAACACAGGACAGATGCTAGTACTTTAGGTAGGATAGGTTGTGATTATATTCAGTCAATCAACGGATTGGAGTGAGATATATTACAGATCCCAAACCAAGAAGCAAGACAGGACAAGTGGAGTGGCATAGAAGCCCAAGAAGATTCATGCAAAGCCAGGGGAAACAGGAGTGAAAAGTCGCCAGAGGTGGTTATAACACGGAAACGTAGACCAGAGCGGAGGATTGGACAATAATTATTGTTGTATAGCCAGGGGAATATTGAAGAACAAAAGTCAAATTGAAATACCAGACAAGGCAGAGAACAGAACCAGACTAAGAACAAAACAAGAACAGGCGGAATGGAGACCAAAAAGCAAAAGCAGACACAGATTTGCAGAAAAAGAAGACCTAGAACAATAACCCCCAAGAGAGACTGTTACCAAGTTCAGAGAGCGAGTCTACTAGCGACTCAAGTTTGACTGGAGACTCCAGAACCTTGGGAACGGAACCAGAAATTGAGAAGGACAGAACAGAATCAGAATCAGAGAGCTCCGACGACGGAATTTGTTGTGGAGCAGAGAACAGAGCACTAGTAGACGACTTAGAGGCTATGAAACCAGAATCGGAGACAGACGATGACAATCCGGAGTCAAAGTCAGAGATATCTGGAGGCAGAGTGTGTCACCAAGTGGGATAGATATCAGAAGACTCTGAGGCGTCAATATTGGAACCGGGGTCAGATATTGACAAATGAGAGACGGAATCAGAGTACTCTGGATATAAAGAATATTGTAGAGTAGAGTGTGGAGCCCTTTTGAACTCGCGTTTTTGCTCCCAGAAATGATTGTCGATAGAGATGACTGTAGAATATAATGTCTGGAAGGTGGAGGGTTTACCTCCTTCACAAGTGGAAATAATATCCTGAATGCAATTAGGGAGTCCAGAATAGTACCTATGGCAGAAAGCACTCTCTGTCCACTGTAACTGAGCAGAGTACTGAAGGAAAGCAATGTTGTAAATTGCAATCTGGTTATCAGGATTCATACGGAGGTGATCTAAGAAGTGAGCTGCTTCTGCTACAACATCTGGGATGCCAAAGCAAGTGTGCATTTCTTTGACAAAGGAAGGCTAGGAGTATAGCCATGCATGATGAATGCCTTGATCCTCCTGTTCCAATGCTATCTGAAGCTAATCTTGTACCACTCTGGACACATAAGTTATTGCAAAATTGACTTTGTCAACATCTGACTTAAAGAGAGTTGGTCCAGAGCAGAAGTAAAGACGACATTGGAAAAGGAAATGATGCAGTTGGTGTGGGTCCGTCCCATCAAAGACATCCAGAACACAGACCTTGACAGAAGCAACTGGAGGTCGTTCTAGAGTATTGGACAGATGGCAGATGGCATTGATTATATTGGCAGAGGGCAGATGGATAGGTGGGCTGGACTGTAAAATGAAAGGATTGGACTCAATGATAGGAGCAACTGGTTGTGAAGACATAGAATCTAAAGTCAGACTAGTCAGTTAACTCTGGAGTGGGGATTGGGAATGCAGGAATCAGGGGCGAGGGGTCAGAAACTGAACTCGTTTGTTCTAATGCAGTGTGGTTCCGGAGCATCCAGAAATTACACCCACTGGAGACACTGTAGTTGAATAAATGGAATTAGACATCAATCAGTGTGAAGGGCAGGAATAGTGGAGCAAACAAGTGAATATAGTAAAGTCGAGATAGTTGAGTGCGACAATGACCGATATTAGTTCATAGATTCTGTCAAGGACGTGCGGAGTGGGAGTGAAGTGACCTGGAGTAGAGCGGAGTTACTCTGGAATGGAAGGGATTTGACAACAAAAGTGGGGGAACAACCTTGGCCTCAGCTCGTGTGCTATGCCTTGATCTACTGTCGCGTGTGTGGTTGCATATTTCAGGAGGATGGAATTGTTGCCAGGAGTTTTGGAGAGGAATGGTATAGATTGATAGGAGTAAGGGTAGAACAAGGAGAAGACGTAAATGACTTTAATCTACGAACTAAGGAACTAGGATGTAACTACTGGAGTACTTATACTAAGTCTGGAATAGGAGGAGTATAAGTAACTAGTCTACATCGTGATCCTATAGGAGTAGACAACAGGAGTTTAGGAGCAAAAAATTAATAATAATATAAAATAAAAAGGAAATTATATGATTTAAATAGGTATTTTCTATCATATAACACTATGGCAGTCCTGGTATTCTTCATCAAGAAGAAGGATGACTCACTCTAGTTGGTCCAGGACTACCGAGTGCTCAATTCCATGATGGTCAAGAATAAGTACCCTCTTCTACTGATCTCCGAACTTATATCGCAACTCTATAGAGCAAGATACTTCACTAAGCTAGATGTCTGCTGGGGTTTTAGCAACGTCTGCATTAAGCCCAGAGATGAGTGGAAGGCAGCCTTCTGGACTAATTGAGGCCTATTTGAACCTTTGGTAATGTTCTTTGGAATAACCAATAGCCTAGCCACCTTCCAAACTATGATGAATGACATCTTCTGAGACCTCATAGTAGAAGGGATTATGGTGGTCTATCTGAACGATATCCTGATCTTTACCAGGACAGAAGAGGGGCATGCGAAGGCTATTAGATGGGTATTACAGGTCTTACAGGAAAACAAACTTTTCCTCTGCCCAGAGAAATGTGAGTTCTGCAAGAAGTGAATTAAGTACTTGGGACTAGTCATCTCGGAGAACGAAGTTTCCATGGATCTGGTCAAGGTCGCAGGAGTCCAAGAATAGCCTACTCCAGAAAACAAGACAGATGTCCAGGTTTTCCTAGGCTTCATAAACTTCTACTAAAGGTTCATTCAGGACTTCTCAGCCAAAGCTCGACCTCTCTTCGACTTAACATGCTCCGAACAAGTCTGGACATAGAACAGAAAGGAATAGGCGGCCTTCGAGAACCTCAAAATGGCAGTGACTACCACTCCAGTATTGATGTCCTCTCAGGACTCGGAGTCTTTCCAGGTTGAAGCAAATAGCTCAGACTTTGCCACAGGAGCAGTCTTGTCTCAGCAGTTGACAATAGAAAAAAAATGGCACTCTATGGCGTTCTACAGCAAATCCCTATTCTCCATGAAATGGAACTACAAAATCCATGACAAGGAAATGCTGGCTATTATCCATGTATTAAAAGAGTAGAGGCACTTCTTAGAAGGAGCGACCTATCCAGTAGAGATCTGGACTGACCACAAGAACCTCGAGTATTTCATGATAGCCAAGAAACTTAACTGTTGTCAAGCCCATTGGTCCTTGCATTTGGCTAGGTTCAACTTCTTGCTTCACCACCGTCCCAGATATACCATGGGCAAACCAGATGTACTGTGAAGGAGAGCCAACCATGAAAACAGAGTATTAGACAACGAGAACATAGTTCTCCTTTGACCAGAATTCCTTGCAGTATATGCTCTGGAAGACATAGAACTGACAGGCATAGAACAGAAGATCTTGTCCGACATCTGCAAGGGAAACCGGAACGGAGACCAAGAGGAACCCATAGCTAAGGCAGCATGAGAGCTCCAGAGCTTCACCAACGAGACAGTATACTCCTTGGAGTGGTCAAACATGGCTAGCCTACTCTAGTTCTGAGGGAAGATATACGTACTGTAAAGTCCAGATCTACACAGGCAGATTGTAGCCCTTTGTTATGATACTCAGATCGCAGGACACCCTGGACACTGGAAAACACTGGAACTAGTGTCCCAGAACTACTGGTGGCTCCAGATGTCTAGGTACATTGGCCAGTATATAAGTATCTGCAATCTCTATCTCTGGACAAAACCTTGGCGACATTCTTCAGTTAGTGAGCTTCAACTACTCTCCGCTCCGAATGCATGGTGGAATACACTCAGTGTTAATTTTGTGATTAAACTCCTAGAGTCTTCTGGACATGACGCTGTCATGACAGTCATGGATGCTGTCTCCAAAAAAGTACACTTCATTCTGACACACATAATGGTCATAGCAGAAGGAGCAGCCCAACTCTTCCTCTATTACATCTGAAAACTCCATGGCCTCCCGAAACACATTGCCTCCAACCACAGATCTCAATTCGTAGCTTTGTTCACTAAGGAACTGTATAGGCTACTAGGTATATGAATATTCTCCTCTATAGCTTGGCACCCCCAGACAGATAGACAAACAGAATACATCAACCAAGAGCTTGACCAGTTCCTCCATCTATTCATCAACAAATGACAGGATGACTGGTATAACCTCCTATCTATCGCGGAGTTCTAGCATAACAACTACGTCCATTCCACAACGCAACAACCTCTGTTCCTACTGGACACAGGATGAATTCTCCATATGGGTTTTGAGCCAAGACAGAACCCCTCCAGCCTGGAGATGGTTAATAAATTCACAAAGAGAATGGAGTCCACCACCGAGGAAGCCAAGTCCACAATCCGCAAGGCGCAAAAAGACATGACGAGGTACTACAATTGAAGAAGGTCTCTGACCCCTATATTCAAACCAAGGGACCAGGTATACCTAGATGCGTCAGATATCAAAATGACATATCTGTCTCCAAAGTTGTCATATTGCAGACTGGGACTCTTCAAAATCAAGCACCAAGTAGGACTGATAGCCTACTGACTCAAGTTGCCCTATGGATTGAGACAGTTGCACCTGGTGTTTAACATAGTCAAGTTGTCTGTCTCTTCAGATCCGATACCAAGAAGGAAGCTACAAGCCCTGCCACTACCCATTGTTGTTGACAGAGAACTGGAGTGGAAAGTGGAAGAGGTATTAGATAGTTGCTGGCACTGGAGGAAGTTCCAGTTCCTGATTAAGTGGAAGGGCTTTAGCAGAGAACATAACTCTTGAGAGGTGATCTCTAATGTCAAGGCACCAGACCTCATCGTAGAGTATTACCAAAAGCACCCAGCCACCCCAAGACACATCCACTGGACAGACTTTGACACTCTTTTCAAGTCCAGAACTATTGTTTCGAGACACAGTAACCTTAGAGGAGGGGTAAATGTAAGAGAACTCCTAACACGCAACTCCAGAGCCTGTACTAGTCCTCTGGAGTGACCCTGTAGCTGATCCAATATTATTATGTAATATTGGGTCTTACCCTATCATTCCAAGAGCACTCCATTACCTCCTAGTGCACTTTTATTATTCAGATCCTGGTTACCCGATACAGGGACGCAAGGACACTATAGTATATATAATATAGATTATTCCCTCCAGGAGCCTCATCTAATTCTCTGAGGAATCTCCTGGAGGTGAGTTGTAAGATATTTCATAAACTATAATTAACTGAGAAATCTCCTAGAGTGTACTGCTCCGGTCACTCTTATATCAACCTCTCACCAAGATCATCTCTTATACACTCAAAAGAATTACATTTACAACCTCAAGAGCTTCTGAGATGAAGACAAGGGTCAAGAAGGCTCTTTCCATCAATTTCTACTCTGAGAAATATATTAGAATATTACAAATGTTAGAGACTTAATTAAAAAGAAATAGAAAAGGAAACTCTTCATTTTACTACTTTCCCTTGCATTTTTCCTCTATAACACCACTATGCAGCCATGATAGCTATCATCTTCCTGTTCTCCATATCTCCCAGACATAACCATGTGATACTGCTCCACCTCCATACTTTACTCCTGCCCATCATTCCCCAAACCCTGAACTAGCTTTCTTCTACTCCAAATATGGTTTAGAAACACATGACAGTATGTCTGAGTATTAGCAATATAATTGTTATCTGACAGCATATCTACTTCTTGACTGAGTCCAGCAGTGATGGGATCACTAGTTATTAATAGACTTTTGATCTGTTGTCTAGGTGTTATAAGACTTTAGCTGTGATAACTTAAATCCACTCCAAGTCTAAGTTAACAAGAAGAACTCAATAGAGTTTCCATTTGATTTTCTATACTATATATACAACTACCATCATAGCTATGCACTTTACCTCCCACAGTCTATCACAAATGGTCACTTACTATTTGTGATGGGTGCTTTGATACTTTAAAGAGTTCAAAAATGCAAAGTTAGACAAGTGACAAAAGATGTTGTTAAGTCTGAGGTCTAATCCTCAGACT
>Ga0153965_1000191_pt1 | contig 12328 bp, 16 predicted proteins | sample TSFL049MetaG_FD_104707 | JGI IMG/M metagenome (GOLD analysis project Ga0153965, IMG submission 104707) | Attine ant fungus gardens microbial communities from Florida, USA - TSFL049 MetaG | ecosystem: Host-associated > Fungi > Mycelium > Unclassified | place: USA: Florida, Paynes | collected... | reverse complement strand
TTGATGGTTACCACTAGTGGGCCGTCTAGATTAGGGATCTCCCCTGTTGGAGTGATAGTCTAACCATATTATTAGGGCAGTAGTCAGTAGGGCAGTAGGTGTCTAGCTGGGTGAAGATCTTGCACCCCAGTAGACATAGTCATAAGCGAGAATCAAACCATCATTAACTCCGTACCCGTCTTGAGACGTTGCCATTATGTCTCAAGAACAATATAATGCTTTATTGAGCAATCTGCTCAAAGAAAAATGCGCCCTCGCCAAACTGAGAGAAGAATTAGAAGGAAGAAAGGGGAGGTTGTGTAAGTGCTGCAAAGGGTTCAGGCACCTGGCCCGAAATTACAGGAAGTTAAAAGAGGGAGTAGAGGGGATAGTAGTTCCCCAAAATAAGTTTGAAGTATTGAGAAGTAGAATGATGCAGTGTGGAGCTAAAGAAAGAATAGTGAGGAACGTAAGGAGGGTAATCGTGAGGTGTTTTAAGTATGGGGAAGAAGGGCACAAGTGTAGGGAGTGCCCTCTATGGGTAAAGAAGGAGAGAGCGGCGCGCGTGGCCAGCCCACGAAAGGCACAGCAAGAGAGAAGACCAGCGCGTCCCGTTAGGAAAAAGGCGCAGGAAGGAGGGAGAAGACTGAGGAGAATGGAGGAAGAAAAGGCGGCACGCTCTGTAAAGGGAGAAGCGCAGCAAGAGTGGAGAAGGAGCTCATGGGAGGAATTGAGGAAGAGAGCTGAATGGTACTGTGGACCAACAGTGCCACAAAATGCAGAGTTATGGGAGTTGGGATGGCGCGGTCAAGAGAGTGTCATCACATATTTAAAGTGCCCAAGATGTGATGAAGGAGGATGTTATGTGGAGGACGATCGGGGACAAGGGGTAGTTCCTTATTGGAAAAGAGAGAAGATAAGTTGGTGTGGATGTAGAGGAAAAGAGGAGCAAAGCAGCGCACGAGTAAGAGACTCGAGAAGCGCAGCAAGGGAGGAGAAAGCGGCGCGGCCCAGAGAGGCAAAAGCGCAGCAAAGTGGCGCATAGTCAGAAGAACCAGAAGGCGCAGCAAGAGAGGGGGGAAGCCAAAAGGAGGTCAGGAAAACCTTCAAAATGTTGAGGGAAGTGTGGTTGAATATTAGAGTGGAGAAAATAGATACGCATGAAGGCATAATAATAAAGGCGCTCTTGGACAGTGGCGCAACGGGGATGTTTATGGATAAACAGACAGCAGCTAGGCATGGGTTCAAGCTACAGAAGTTAGAAAGACTGTTAGTCGTCAGGAATGTAGACGGCACAAATAATAGCGGAGGGGCCATTACGTACCAAGTAGAGTGCAACGTGTTTTATAAAGGCCATGTAGAAAGAATGAGAATGGACGTATGCAACCTGGGGAAGACAGAGGTGATATTAGGCATGTCATGGTTAGCAGCCCACAACCCAGAAATAAACTGGGAAACAGGGGAAGTTAAAATGACGAGATGCCCACCCTTGTGTGGTGGAAGGAGTCAGAAGAAAGAAAGGGTCAAAAGAATAGCTACAGAGGAAGAAGAGAAAATTGTCCGTTGGGCAATAGACAACAAGAAAGACTGGGAAAGAGAGGAAGAAATGGAGGAAGACCACAGAAAAATTGAAGAAATGGTCCCAAGGAAGTTTTTGAAGTAGAGGAAAGTGTTTGGGAAGATAGAGTCAGAAAGGATGCCAATGAGAAAAGTTTGGGATCATGCCATAGATCTCAAAGAGACGTTTAAACCACGAAAGGGAAGGATTTATCCTTTATCCAAAAACGAGAGAGAAAAAGTCCAGAATTTTGTGGAAGATCAGTTGAGGAAAGGGTACATTAGATCCTCGAAGTCGCCTCAGACGTCGCCTGTGTTCTTTGTAGGCAAGAAGGATGGGAGCAAGAGGATGGTTATGGATTACTGAAATCTAAACAGCCAGACAGTGAAGAATAACTACCCGCTACCACTAATCACCAAGTTAATTGACAATATGGGTAGTAAGAAAGTCTTTACAAAAATGGATCTTAGATGGGGATTTAATAACGTGAGGATAAAAGAAGGAGACAAGTAGAAAGGAACGTTCACAACGTATATCGGTTCCTTCGAGCCAACAGTTATGTTTTTCAGGATAACAAATTCACCAGCCACATTTCAGGCAATGATGAACGAGATCCTGAGGGACCTGATAAACGAGGGAAAAGTAGCAGCATTTGTGGATGATGTGTTAGTAGGAACAGAGACAGAGGAGGGACACAATGAAATCGTGAAGAAAATACTGAGGAGGCTAGAGGAAAACGACTTGTATGTCAAGCCAGAGAAGTGTGTGAAACGGGTCTTTACGACGAAACCAGTATTAGCAGCTCCGGACTTAGACAAAGAGTTTAGAGTAGAAGCGGATGCTTCGAATTATGCTACTGGGGGAGTACTCTCGATGAAGTGCTCAGACGACAGGTGGAGACCAGTGGCCTTCATTTCAAAATCTCTAAGCGACACAAAGCGAAATTATGAGATTCACGACAAAGAAATGTTGGCAATAGTTAGATGCCTAGAAGCATAGAGATACTTCCTGGAAGGAGCAGTAGTTAAATTCAAGATTTGGACAGATCACAAAAATCTTGAATATTTCATGAAAGCGCAAAAACTGAATCGAAGACAAACACAATAGGCCTTGTACCTATCTAGATTCGACTTTACGTTAAAACACGTTCTGGGAAGTAAGATGGGGAAGGCGGACAGTCTCAGCAGGAGACCAGACTGGGAAGTTGGGGCAGAAAAGGATAACGAGGATGAAACATTAGTAAAACCAGAATGGTTAGAGGTGAGGAAGACAGAAGTGGTAGAGATTATAGTAGACGGAGTAGATCTACTAGAGAAAGTTAGGAAGTCAAAAGTGAAGGACGACGAAGTAGTAAAGGCGGTAGAAGAAATAAAGCAAGCAGGGGTAAAGATGTTGAGAGATGAAGAGTGGAGAGAGGTAGACGGCATTATGTATAAAGAAGGGAAGGTCTATGTGCCAAAAGATGAGAAATTGAGGGGAGAAATCATTAGACTACACCATGATATGCCAATAGGAGGACATGGAGGGCAGTGGAAGACGGTAGAACTGGTAACCAGAAATTTCTGGTGGCCGGGAGTAACTAAGGAGATAAAGAGATATGTGGAAGAGTGCAATGCCTACCAATGAAACAAGAATCACACAGAGCAACCAGCCGGCAAATTAATGCCAAACTCAATACCAGAGAAGCCCTGGATGCATATATCGGCAGACTTTATTACAAAGCTGCCCTTAGCTCAGGGATATGACTCGATCTTAGTAGTAGTCGACAGATTGACAAAAATGGTACACTTCATACCCACTACTGAGAAAACGTCAGCAGAAGGACTGGCTAGGTTATTCAGGGATAATGTGTAGAAGTTACATGGTTTACCCGAAAGTATCATATCAGACAGGGGACCACAATCCGCGGCAGGGTTAATGCAGGAGTTAAACAAGATGTTGGGGATCAAGAGTAAATTGTCGATGGCGTTCCACCCTCAGACAGACGGACAAACAGAGAGGGTTAACCAGGAGTTGGAACAGTACCTGAGAATGTTCATTGATTACAGGCAAGAGCAATGGCCAGAATGGTTAGGAACAGCAGAGTTTGCATACAACAATAAAGCGTACTCAAGTACCAGGACGTCGCCTTTTAAGGCAAATTACGGGCAAGATCCCAGGATGGGGTTTGAAGGGAGGAAGAAAGGAAAATACACAGGAGCAGAAAAATTTGTGGAGAAAATAAAGGAGATACAAGAAGAAGCAAAAACAGTGCTAAGGAAGGCGCAGGAAGATATGAGGAAGTATGCAGACAAGAAAAGATCGGACGCAGACGAGTATAAAGTAGGAGACTTGGTCATGCTCAGTACCAAGGATTTGAAATATCAAATGGTCGGGAAGAGGACAGAAAAGTTGACAGAGAGATTCATCAGTCCTTACAGAGTCAAAGAAATAATATCATCGAACGCGGTCAAATTAGAACTACCTAGTATGGTAAAAATACACCCAGTAGTCAATGTTAGTAGAATACGATGATATGTAGGACAAGTAGAAGGACAAAGAAAGAAGCAACCAGCTCCAGTCATAATCGAAGGGGAAGAAGAATGGGAGGTGGAGCGAATACTAAATAAGAGGAAGGTTAGAGGGAAAGATAAGTATTTAGTACGTTGGAAAGGATTCACGGCGGAATCGGATACTTGGGAAAGAAGGGAAAATTTAGAGAATGCAAAAGAAATAGTCGAAGAATTTGAGAAAGAGTATTGGCGAGACATAGAAGACATGGCACGGCAAGAGTGTAAAGAGGAAATGTTCCAACAGAGAGAACTACCAGGAAGATTTACAGCAAAAATGTTATATGGATGGTCAGATAAACGATACGACCAGGAATATTGGGGGAGATTAAAAAAGAATTGGAGACAGTGGAAGGGCAAAAAACCAGTAAGAAGAGGGACAATGAAGACGATCCCAGAAGAAGAAGGAGAAAGTGAAGAAGAAAAATCAGGAATTCGAGAATGGGTAGAGGAAGATGAAGAGGAAATGAGCAACATAGTAGACCCATACTACGAGTTGTAGAAAATTTCTCAGAACGAGGAAACTTAAGAGGGGGGTGGTGTCATGACTTGGTAAAACAGCTAAGTCATTATTTATATTTCTTTTCTTTTCTTTTCTTTTTGGACTTACGACTACAAAGTGGAGTGCGGGAAAGTATCACGTGACTTTGTCACAATGTCATAATGGTGTGACAGACAGTCACGTCATGGGTCACAGTCACAGAGTATCACATGACTAGAGCAACATGAGGACTATGGGAGAGTAAGTGCATAGCCACGGTAGTGAAATGTATAAGTAGTAGAGAAATGAGAGAGAACTCCATCGAGTTCTCTTTGTCAATCGCTAAACAAAGAGCAGTTGGCTTTATTCCAGCTTGGAGTTTAGCTTTCTTATACCTAGCTGTAAAAGAAACTTCTTAGTTAGTTAGACTGAAAGAGGAGACTAGGTACCAAGTCTAAGTATCTTGTTCAAGTCCTGATCTTACAACTAGATGTTGTTCTTTACATTCTTCTTCATATAAACTCTATACTGCACTCCATTGTAAGTAGTACATACAAGAGATTAGCAGTAATTCATTAGGAAGCTGCTTAGAGTAAGGGTTTTCTTCTAAGAGGTAATCATATATAGTATTATTAGAGCAATAGTTAGTAAGGTAGTAGAACTTGTAGAATATTCTCGGAACTCTATAAGTAAGCCAAGTCATCTACATGATGAATATAGCCATAGGGCTCTCTAGAAAGATCTATTAGTTTCTATTTATCTATGTAATTCCACCTTTCTATGAGTTTGCAGAATGTTCTAATGATATTTGTTCTAGTATAAAAAGGAATATATCTACTATTAGAAAATAACATAATCTACCTTTATATTTCTACCCTCAGCTCTATTCTATACTATCTATAGAACTCCAGATAAGTGAAGATTTGTACTTTGTTGAACATAGCCTTAAATAGCAGTTCTGGAAGAAGAAACTTTACCAACAAACTCCAAATACAAATCATTACCCTCACCATCACCATTATAATTTTATGATGAAATGTCTCAACAATAATAACAACAATAATAATAACCACAGCAACAAGAAAAACCCTCTGTAGTACCTATAAGAGGCTACTCAGAGGTAACCTAGGACATGCTCGACATTAGTGGAGAAGACATCTTAAGTAAGAGCAATGTATAGCCCAGGAGCTCTAATCAATGTTGAGGTAAGGTATTCTACCATATATCACTAGCTACTTATACTAGACTAGCCAGTCTGTGCACCGGTTGCTAAGGGAACACAGATCAGGACACTAATAACTACCATACCTAATAAGACTATATAGTACTAACCATAACAACAAGAATAAGAGAGAAGGAAACTATGAATAGCAGGCTCCGAGGATCTAAGGGCAAGCTAGATAATACTCACCCATACCAGGTTACCTAAGCTACTCTAGAGCATCCTCTTACAGTGCCTGCCTTTCACTAACTACTATCTACCAAAAAAGAACAACTTCTCTTCATAATAGCCACTCTGTAGCAGCAGGTTAACAGTATGCTCCTCCAACAGCAGAGAAACAGAGTAGAGGTTGCAAGACCTCCAATATTTCATGGAAAAATAGAGAAAATAAGTACATTCATTAATGCAACTTACCTGTATTTAAGGATAAAAATGAATGGGAAGGCAGCAACGACCCAAATTGCCTGGGTTTTGTTATATGTACAGAGAGGAGTGACAGAGGCATGGAAAGACAACTTGTTAGACAAGCTGGCCAAGAGAGAGTTAAAGGTCGAAACAACAGAAGAATTGTTTATGAAAATAAGAAATAAATTTGGAGAGATAACAGAGAAGAAGAGAAAGATAGAACAGTTAAGAACAATAAAGCAAGGAGAGAGGTCCTGTAACAAATATGTCCAGGAATTCAAAAAGGTTGCTAGGAGCAACAGCTACAAGGAAAGACTTCTTATCAAGGAATTCAAAAGAGACCTGAATAGGGCCATATTGTCGTAAAATAATATTCTCGTTATGGAATAACATCGAGTTATCTTGGAAACTCCATTTGGTAAAGTATTTGTTTCAGATATTTACATATTAAATATGGGATTGTAGTTACATTTTAATTAAGTCTTTCTATCTTTCCCTCCTTTCCCCTGCACTCAATTTATTTCGCTGTTACATATGAAAAAAGCTAGCAGAAGCAGAAAACCCACTAACTACTATTAGAGAATGGCAAGAAAGGGCAGTAAGATTAGATAAGAATCAGAGACAAAGTAGGGCAGTGAAGAGATTGTTGGGGAAGAATACAGTATGTCCAGAGGGAAATGTGTAATCAAGGAAAGAAAGGTATGGAGGAGGATTGTATGGAGGAAGAGGAGGGCAAATCACATAGAGAACAAAAAACAATAGTAGAGAATACTGGAGGCCAAGTATGCCCAGTCAAAGTCAAATGGGTCTAAGGAGAGATCCAAATGTAATAGAAGTGAATAGAAAAAAAGAAGGGGATAGAACATGCTATGTATGTGAAAAGTGAGACCACATGGCCAAAAATTGTTGGAAAAGGTGAAAAAAGGGGAGAGTAGTAGAAATGCTACAGGAGTCAGCAAAAGACAATAAAGAATAGTGAGCTCTTGACTAGTCTCTAACAATCTGTACAATATATTGCACCCAGAGAAATTGGGCAATAAAATAAACTCTGTTAATACCACTAAGAGAGTAAGAGATGTGTAGCATATACTACAGCTGCTAAGAGAAGTTTGAATAAAGGTAAGATTAGAAAAACTAGAGAGTCACGAGGAGGTGGCAGTCAAAGTGTTATTAGATAGCAGAGCAACAAGCCTATTCATGGATACAGCCTTTGCCAAGGAAAAAGAATTTAAAGTGGAGAAGTTAAGAAATCCCCTCTTCATAAGAAATGTGGATGGAACAGTAAACATGGAAGGGACAATAATGCACCAAGTAGAGTACAACATATTCTTTAAGGGGCATGTAGAGAGAGCAAGGATGGATGGATGTAACTTAGGTAAAAAAGAGGTGATATTAGGCATGCTATGGTTATATCATATGATGGAAAATAATAATTTAATAATATAATTTCTTTTATATTTTATATTATTACTAAATTTCACTCCTGAACTTCTGTTGTCTACTCCTATAGGATTATGATGTAGACTAGTTACTTGTACTCTTCCTATTCTAAACTTAGTATAAGTACTCTATTAGTTACATTCCAGTTCCTTAGTTCGTAGATTAATGTCTTTTACATATTCTATCCTCACTCCTATCAATCTATATATCACTTCTCTCCTGAACTCCTAGCAACAATTCAGTCCTCCTGAAATACGCAACCATATATGCAACAACAGATTGAGGCACAGTATATGAGCTGAGGCCAAGGTTGTTCCTTACTTTTGTTACCAACTCCCTTTCACTCTGGAGTAACTCTGCTCTACTCTGGGTCACTCTGTTCCTGCTCTGCACATTTCTAACAGGTTAGCAGTACATAACCTAGAAATAGATTAGGAAAAAAGGAAAGTTAAGATGATATAGTGTCTATCTATATGTGGAAAAAGGAAACAAGAAACAAGAAAAAAAGAGGTGAATAGAGTAGAGGAGGAAGAAGACTCAGAGATGCTTAAAAGACTAGTACCCAAAAAGTTTTGGAAGTAGAAAAGAGTCTTTGGAAAAAAAGAGTTAGAGAGGATGCTAGTACAAAAAGCCTGGAATTACACTATAGAGTTAAAAGAGGTATTTGTGACAAAAAAGGGGAAAGTATATTCACTGTCAAGAGAAAAAAGAAAGAAAGTACAGGCATTTGTAGAAGACCAGCTGAGAAAAGAGTACATCTAACCCTCTAGATCACCCCAAACTTCACTAGTACATTTTGTAGTAAAAAAGGATGGAAAATAGAGAATAGTACAGGACTATCAACACATAAACCAGTGAACAATAAAAAACAGATACCCCTTATCCCTCATAGTAAATATATTAGATAGGGTAGAAAAGAGAAAAATGTTTACAAAGCTAGATTTGAGGTAAAGGTATAATAATGTCAGGATCAAAGAGGGAAACAAATGGAAGGTGGCATTTACAATGCACATCAGAGTCTATGAACCCATGGTCATGTATTTTGGACTAACTGACTCTTTTGCTACCTTTCAAACAATGATGAATGATCTATTCTGGGATCTCATAAATCAAGGAGATACTGCAACATTTATTGACAACATCTTAGTGGCTACAGACACAGAAGAAGGGTACAATGAGTTAGTAGAGAAAATATTGAAGAGGCTGGAGGAAAATAACCTATTTGTGAAACCAGAGAAGTGTAAATAGAAAGTAAGAAAAGTAGAATTCCTGGAAGTAGTAATTGGTCCAAGAGAAGTAGAAATGCAAAAAGAAAAAGTAAAAGGAGTATTGAACTGGCTGGCACCCAAAAACGTTATTATGCTGCAAGCAAATTTTCTGCAGAAGATAATATTTGATACACTTTATACCAACAGATTCTTAATTAGAGTTCACTCTAGAACCCTTTCTATAATCCTCAGAACATAATACTATATGATAAAGATATTGAGTAGGTAATAATTAACCTAGAGCTTGTGCTGATACCTTGAGAGGCAACTAGGATGAGCTGGCATCAGGTTACTAAGAAAAGTACTAAAGGACTATGCTCTAGATCTACCTTTGAATGGACTAACTTAGAAAGATGGCAGACTTGTACTTTAGAACCAGTATTACTCAGACAACAAACTTAAATGAATAGACTTTGTGCTTGTAAATAAGCATTGATGGCATCAGATCAATTATATTTAGATAAATGATCTCTAGGATACAACTTGAAGATACTAGACCTTGATTGGGACTTACTAATAGTTTAACAGGTAATCAAGGAAGTTACTAGACCTTGATTGGGACTTACTAATAGTTTAACAGGTAATCAAGGAAGTTACTAGACCTTGATTGGGACTTACTAATAGTTTAACAGGTAATCAAGGAAGTCTATATTACAAAGCAACATCAAGAGAATGATAGGAGGAGAAGGAAAAATATTCTAGAAGAAAGCAGCAATGAAGACATGTTATCTTTGATGGGAAGGACTTGGTAAGAGGACATATCATCATAAAGACAGGAGAGGGATGTGTTATCAGTAGGATTTTGGGAGGACTTAGGACAGAAAGGAGTTGAGGGAATTCTAAAAGTAGTAATAGTTTCCTTTTTATATTTTATTCCTTGAGTTTTAGGGCTTTGTAATAACTTTAATATAGTATCCAGGGCAAGATAAGAGAAAGAACCTCTTGGCACTTACCTCTATTATCACTGCCTCTGGAATCATGAAATGTGGAACTATTGAGTGTAAGAGTTTGGAGTCAGTAGGATATCTTGAGTAAAACACAGAATATACCCAGAACTTGATCTAGAGAGGAATAGCAGATGCAACTTAGGCAGGCTTTGGAGAGGACAGCAGGCTGGGAAAGCTTGGCTAGGTATACACTTAGATTGCATCACACCCATAAGATTCAGTATTGGGGGTGCAGATAAGAGGACAACTGAGTGTAGAGGGTCCATGAGTAATTAACTAACTGTATTTTCTAGTTGAGTCTAGTTATGGTATATAAAGGTTGACACCTTAGGGAGGCTATGCAATGATGATCTAGAGAGATCTTACATTCATTTCACAACTACCAACATATATTTTATTGGAGCTGCATATAATTCTACTTTTACTTATAACCTTCATCTTTGATTATCTTCCCTTGGACCTTTAGCATGCAATTGAGAGCTGGCACATCATTATTTTGTTTGTTCTAGTGTGCAATTTCCTTTTGCACTCTTTTAATGTCAAAAAAGTTTTTAGGCTTTGCCAACTATTATAGGAGGTTTATTAAGAACTTTGCAAAGATAGTGGTCCCATTACACATACTAGTCAGAAACAAACAAAAGTAGAAATGGAAAAAGGAACAAGAGGAGACATTTGAAAGATTAAAAACAATGTTCACCACAGAACCAGTTTTAGCTATCCTAGACATAGACAGGGAAATAAGAGTAGAGGCAGATACATCAGACTATGTAATAGAGGAAGTACTATCAACAAAAAGAAAAGATGGAAAGTGAAGACTAGTGGCTTTTATCTTTAAATTATTAAATGCTACAGAGTGAAATTATGAAATTCACAATAAAAAGATGTTAGCAGTTATTAGATGTCTGGAAGTATAGAGACACTATCTAGAAGGAGCGAAACTGGAATTTAAAATTTGGACAGACCACAAAAATCTCCAATATTTCATGACAAGTCAAAAGCTAAATTAAAGACAAGCAAGATGGGTCTTATATCTATTATGGTTCAACTTTACACTAAAACATGTTTTGGGAAAAAGTATAAGTAAAGCTGATAGACTAAGCAGGAGACCAGACTGGCAGAAAGAAGTGAAGAAGAATAATGAAAATCAAATATTGATAAAGCCAGAATGGGTCAGGGAAGCAGAAATACTAGTAGAAGAAGGAAACTTAAGGGAGAGAATCAAAAAGGTACAAGAAGGAGATAAAAGGATGGTAAAAGCAGTGAAAGAATTAAAGAGAGTAGGAATGAGGAATAGAAAATAGAAGATAGAGTAGTTATGAAAGAAGAGTGAATATATATGCCAGAAAGAGAACTAAGAGGAGAGGTGGTCCAACTGTACCATGATAATCCAGTAGAAGGACATAGAGGAAGGTAAAACAATGGAAATGGTCACAAAAAACTATTGGTGGCCAGGAGTAACAAAGGAAGTAGGGAGATATATAGATAGATGTAATGCTTGTCAATGATACAAGAACAGAAGTGAAGCACCTGCAGGAAAGTTAATGTTCAATGCAATCTCAGAAAAACCATGAAGCCATATCTCAGCAGACTTCATTACCAAATTGCTATTAGTCCAGGAATACAACACTATCTTAGTAATATGCAACTGATTTAGTAAAATGGCCCATTTTATAGCAACTACAAAAAAAAAGACATCAGTAGAAGAGCTTGCAAGATTATTTCAGGACCACATATAGAAGTTACATAGACTTCTAGAAAGTATTATATTGGATAGAAGAGTATAGTTTGTAACAGAAATAATGAAGGAGTTAAACAACTTATTGGGGATCCAAACAAAACTCTCAACAGCTTATCACCCCCAAATAGACAGACAGACAAAGAGAATGAATTAGGAGCTGGAGCAGTATCTAAGGGTTTTTATTGACCATAGACAAGAATAGTGGCTGAATTGGTTGAAAACAGCAGAATTTGCATACAATAATAAAATTTACTCAGCAACAAAAGTATTGCCATTCAAAGTAAACTATGATCAAGACCCAAGAATAGAATTCGAGGGGAGAAGAAAAAAAGGTATGAAGCCACAGGAAAGTTCAAAAAAAAAATAAAGAAAATACAGGAGAAGACAAAAGCAGCACTAGGGAAAATACAGGAAAAAATAAAGGAGTTTGCAGATAAGAAATAAAGAGAAAAGGGGAAGTACAAAGTAGGAAACTTAGTACTATTAAGTACAAAAGACCTGAAATAGCAAATAAAAGAGAAGATATTGGAGAAACTAATAGAATGTTTTGTGGGACCTTATAAAGTCAAGGGGATTGTCTTAAGCAATGCAATAGAGTTAGAGTTACCTAAGTCTATTAAAATACACCCTGTAGTCAATGTAAGTAGAATATGACTCTATAAGCCACAGATAGAGAGGCAAAAGAAAATACTACCAAAACTAGTTATTATTGAGGAGAAAGAAGAATTTGAGGTGGAAAAG
>Ga0153965_1000190_pt1 | contig 12357 bp, 6 predicted proteins | sample TSFL049MetaG_FD_104707 | JGI IMG/M metagenome (GOLD analysis project Ga0153965, IMG submission 104707) | Attine ant fungus gardens microbial communities from Florida, USA - TSFL049 MetaG | ecosystem: Host-associated > Fungi > Mycelium > Unclassified | place: USA: Florida, Paynes | collected... | reverse complement strand
TCCATAAGGTTAAGTTATCGCTATTTCAAGTACAAAGGCACTACCATATGTAGAACAATAGGTAGTAGCATGTGATGATCTGTCCTAGTGCACAGACCATCACAATTCTGTATATAAGGACTCTCTGTCTGAGGATTAGACCTCAGACTTAACAACATCTTTTGTTGCTTGCCTAACTCTGCTCATAAGCTCTTGAATCTATATCCAGTTCATCACAAAACAAGTAAGTGACCTTTTGTAATACGTTGCCAGGCTCGCTGGTCTCTGTACTTAGCCCGCTTTGACTTCAAGTTGATTCACTGCCCAGAACAGATATCTGCTCCCTCTCATCTCCGAACTCATCTCTCAACTCCGCGGAGCCTAATACTTCACAAAACTGGACATCCGCTGGGGTTTCAATAATGTATGTATCAAGCCCGGAGATGAATGGAAAGCAGCCTTCTGCACTAACCGTGGCCTCTTTGAACCCCTCGTAATGTTTTTCGGGATGACCAATAGCCCTACCACCTTCCAAACTATGATGAACGACGTCTTCAGAACCGTCATAGCGGAAGGGATTGTTGTAGTGTACTTGGACGACATTTTGATCTTTACAAAGACGGAAGAGGAGCATGAATGAGTGGTCCAGAGAGTCTTGGAGATACTGACGGAACATAAATTATTCCTCCGTCTGGAGAAGTGCGAATTCCACCGGAAGCAGATTGAATATCTAGGACTGGTTATCTCAGAGAACAAGGTTGCAATGGACCCTGTTAAGGTCGCCGGAGTCCGTGAGTGGTCCGTCCTGGAGAACCGGACTGATGTACAAGCTTTCATAGGTTTCGTCAACTTCTACCGTCGCTTCAGTCAAGACTTCTCGACTATAGCTCGACCCCTCTTCGACCTCACTCGCTCCGACCAGGCCTGGAACTGGGGTACCAAGGAACAGGAAGCCTTCGAACGTCTCAAGATGGCAGTGACTACTGCTCCAACCCTAGCGTCACCCCAGGACTTGGAACCCTTTTGCATCGAGGCTGACAGTTCAGATTTTGCCTCCGGAGCTGTCCTCTCTCAGCAACTACCCGGAGAAGAAAAATGGCACCTAGTGGCTTTCTATAGCAAATCCCTGTCTCTGGTGGAACGGAACTACGAGATCCATGACAAAGAGATGTTCGCTATCATCCGGGCATTGGAAAAGTGGAGGCACTTTCTGGAAGGAGCTCGCCACCCAGTGGAAATCTGGACGGACCACAAGAACCTGGAGTACTTCATGACGGCTAAGAAACTCAACCGTTGCCAAGCCTGGTGGTCTCTGTACTTAGCTCGCTTCAACTTCAAGCTGGTTCATCGCCCAGGACGCTCCATGGGGAAGCCAGACGCCCTATCGCAGAGACCGGACTATGGCAAAGGAGCCTCCGACAATGAAGACGTGATCCTCCTACGACCGGAACTTATAGCAGTCCGGGCCCTTGAAAGACTTTACCTAGAAGGACCGGAGCGAGACATGCTTAGAGAAATTCATCAAGGGAACCAGAGAGGCGAGCAGGAAGAGCTCGTAGCAAAGGCAGCAAGAGAATTCCGGCAAGCATCAAGTAAGATGGTCCGCTCTGCGGAGTGGTCGGAAGAAGACGGAGTACTCCGATTCAGAGGCAAAATCTACGTTCCCCGGAATTCGGACCTACGAAGACGGGTAGTCTCACTGTGCCACGATACGAAGATTGCCGGACACCCCGAACGCTGGAAAACACTAGAGTTGGTATCTAGGAACTACTGGTGGCCCCAAATGTCTAGGTATATCGGACAATACATCAGCACCTGTGACCTCTGCCTTAGAACAAAACCGATAAGGCAGGCTCTGGTAGGCAAACTGCACCCTCTCTGGATCCTGAACTCGCAATGGGACACGCTCAGTGTGGACTTCGTTGTGGAACTCCCCCTCTCTTCCGGACACGACGCAGTGATGACAGTAGTGGACTCAGTGTCGAAACGGGCACACTTCATTCTGACGCACACGACAGTGACAGCGGAAGGAGCAGCCCGGCTTTTTCTACATCAAGTCTGGAAACTCCACGGTCTTCCAAAATGCGTAGTCTTAGACCGAGGACCTCAGTTCATCGCTCGTTTCACCAGAGAGCTTTACCGACTACTAGGAATAAAGTTGGCGTCTTCTACAGCCTGGCACCCCCAAACCGACGGACAGACGGAACACGTCAACTAGGAGTTGGACCAGCACCTCCGGCTATTTGTAAACGAGCGGCAAGACGACTAGTACGACCTCTTACCCATGGCGGAGTTCCAGCACAACAACCATGTCCACTCCGCTACCCAACAACCTCCGTTCCTGCTTGACACTGGATGTATCCCTTGCATGGGCTTTGAACCCCGACAGAATCACTCCGATCTAGAGACGGTAAACGAGTTTATGGAAAGGATGAGAATGGCGATCAAAGAAGCGAAGTCCACGATCCGCAAAGCGCAAGAAGACATGAAGAGGTACTACAACCAATGCAGAACTCCAGCTCTGGTGTTCAACCCAGACGACAAAGTCTTCCTCGACGCATTGGATATCCAAACCACGTGCCCTTCGCAGAAACTCTCGCATCGACAGCTCGGCCCTTTTGTAGTGGAATGAAGGATCGGACCTATGGCCTATCGCCTAAAGCTACCGTATCAGATGAAGCAACTCCATCCAGTGTTCAACGTAGTGAAACTCACTCCAGCTCCAGACAACCCGATTACGGGACGCAAAATGGAGGACCACCCACCACCCATAGTCATTGATGGAGAAGCAGAGTGGGAGGTGGAGGAAATACTCGACAGTCGTTGGCATCAGAGAAGATTTCAGTACCTCATCAAGTGGAAAGGATATGGCCACGAACACAACTCCTGGGAGTCCGCTTCCGAAGTCTTTGCACCAGAACTCACAGCGGAGTTCCATCGCAAACACCCTGGAGCTCCGAGACACGTCCGACACACGGAGTTTGACAACATTTTTCATTCCGAGTCCATTGCTCCGAGACGTAGCAATCTTGAAGGGGGGGTGAATATAAGGGGACATCTCCATCTCCACCCCTAAACAGCATGACAACACTCCGGAGCTACCCTAGCCTGTTTACTAGTGATACTTAAACACACTAGTTTAGCTCCGATCACAGGGACCCTGAATGCAGAACCGGTATATAGTGTAGAACATCCCTCCAGGAGCCTCATCCTAATCTCTGAGGATTCTCCTGGAGGTGAGTTGTATCATAACTACTAACTGTAATATTAACTAAGGATTCTCCTGGAGGTGAGTTGTATCATAACTACTAACTGTAATATTAACTAAGGATTCTCCTGGAGTCTTGTGTCCAGTTGCCCTTACAGTCTGTGTGCTGGTCGCTACGGAAACACAAATCAAGACACTAATAACTATACTACCTAATAAGGCTATGTAGTACATACCATGGCAATGAGAACAAGAAGGAAGAGAACTATTAATAGTGGATTCTGAGGATCCGAGGGTGAGCTGGGTAATGCTTACCCATACCAGGTTATCTAAGCTACTATAGGCTGTCTCCTTACAAGGCTCATAACTTGACAAGTCTCTATCAGGTCAAAGGTGCTGAACACATAGCACAGTACTCATGCATTCAGCATAAGATAGAAAAAGAGACTACCTTAAAGGACAGGTAGAGATAAATGTCAGAAGGTGAATGATGACAATTTTAGTATAAGAGGTTTGGTAGTATAGTAGTTCTTCTAACAGCCATTACAACTAAAAGAAAGGAGATGGTGGTGGTTAAAGAAAGAGAATGTAAGAGGACATCTAGGGTAGTGCTTAGTCAGTATTGAGGGTCTGTTCTATTAGTGGCCCAGCGACAGTATGTGTACACATTTCCATTGTTCCTGTCTTCTCTCTATCTGTGTCATGCAGTGCGACGCCTTCTATTCTATTATTAGGACATTGTGATTACTGATCCATGTGCTCATATGATAGTGCGTGTGATCATCTAGTGTAAAAGTATATATACTAGCAAGCTGTCGTAGATATACTTCACTTAAATCTCAACTTAGCTTCCAGAACTATCCACTAGCTTGAAGGGTGATTACCACTGAGTGATTCCCTTATAGAGAATGGTTTTGGTATTAGGTACTATGAGAATAAGAATGGATATCATTAATTTTTTTAACTTTTTAAAGGCACCTGTCATAACTTGGCAAAATGGCTAAGTTATTATTTATATTTCTTTTCTTTTTCTTTACTACATAGAAAGGAGTATAGGAAAGTATCACATGATCATAGTTACATAGTTACATCACATGACAAGTCACATGATGGATGTGGAAAAATAGTACACAGACTATATAGTAGTTGTATAAGTAGTGTACAAGAAATAGAAGAGGACTTTATTAAGTTCTCCTTGTCAACTTAGACTTGGAGTAGATTTAAGTTGTCTTGGCTAAAGTCTTATAGCACTTCTCTTTTTTATTTCTTATTTCTACTTTATCTTTTTTATCAGCTTCTGTTAGGAGTTTAGTAACCTTGGCAAACCTCTGAATAAAGTATTTGTAAAAGTTATAAAAGTCTAGAAATTATTGTACTTTTTGTTTTTTTTAAGTTCTAACTATTTAAGTAATTCTCTTGATCTTGATAGAGTCAACTTCAACACTATTCTTTAAGATAATCACCTCTAGATAGTTAATCTTTGTTTAATGAAAATGACATTTTTTTGTTTGAATTAATAATTTGTTGTTGCTCAAGATTTTAAGTATTATTACAAATAACTACTTACTAATTTGCGATTTGATATTGAGATACTCAAAAAGGCTTAAAAAGTGAAGTTTAAACAGTAACAAGAAATGTTATTAAGTCTAAGATTTAATCCTCAGACATGGAATCTTTATATACAGAATTATGATAGTCTGTATACTAAAACAGATTATTATATACTACTATCTATTGTTCTACATATAGTAGTACCTTTGTAATATAGAGGTTGTTCTTTGTTTTAAGAAAAGACAAATGATTATTTATGGGTAATTAATCAAGTTTATGTACAAACATTGAAGACTTTATATTTCCACTGATAGTAATTGCTTTGAGGTCATTCTAGGCTCATTCTGGGAAATATAAAAAGAGCTTTTTCTAAGCCTAAAAGCAAAGTATTTATTATAGTAGTATTAGGACTACAACTTAGCAAGAATTTGTGTATAGACTCAGCCATGGTCTTAAGAACAGGGCCAATTTCTGTATCTGCCCAATTTAGGTTCTGAGAGCAAGAACACACAAGAAGAGAGTAACCAGGGAGTTAGATTGAAAAGTTTGCCTATGAATGAACAAAACTAGAGTATATCACAAATGGTCACTTACTAATTTGTGGTTGGTGATTTGATACTTGAATAGTTCAAAAAAGCAAAGTTTAGACAATGACAAAAGATGTTGTTAAGTCTGAGGTCTAATCCTCAGACAAAGAGTCCTTATATACAGAAAAGTGATAGTCTGTGTACTAGGACAGATCATCACATGCTACTACCTATTGTTCTATATATGGTAGTGCCTTTGTGCTATGAATAGTGATAACTTAACCATATGGAGGCTGTCCTTTGTTCTAAGAAAAGAACAGATGACTATCTAATGAAGTCCATGTGCAAACATTGAGGCCTTCATATCTCCACGGATACTGATCGTCTTGAGGTTGTTCTAGGCTCATTCTGAGCAGTATGAAGAGGGCTTCTGATGAGCCTAGAACTGAAGCTTAGATGATAGCAGTTTCTGAGATATTGGCAATTTAATAAATAGTACTATGGTGGTTACCAGTTGATCTGCCTAATATCTCGGCCAATACTGATCGCTTCAAGGCATGACTGGTATCGATCAAAAGGTCTTTTCAAGGGCTTTCTGTAGCCATTGAGACCGTGAGAATCATCAAAGAATTGGTGGAGATATGGTCGAATAAAGTTTGTGACAATAAGTGTTTACAATGCGACTAGTATTAGTAGCACCAGACCTAGATAAGGAGATAAGAGTAGAAGCAAACACATTAGAATATACAATGAGGGGAGTACTGTCAATAAAATGTGAAAATGAAAAATAGAAGCCAGTAGTCTTTATCTCAAAATTGTTAAACAAGATAAAAAGAAACTATGAAATTCATAATAGAGTGATATTGACAGTAGTTAAATGCTTAGACGAATAGAGGTATCTACTAAAAGAAGCACAGAACAAATTTGAAATTTAGAGTGATCACAAGAATTTGGAATACTTTATGAGTAAACAAAAATTAAACTATAGATAAGCACAATAGGCTCTATACCTGTCCAGATTTGACTTCATGCTCAAATATATTTCAGGAAGCAATATGTGAAAGGCCAATAGCCTAAGCAGATGACTAGATTGGCAAGTAGAGATAAAGTGAGACAACGAAGACAAAGTGTTAGTAAAAAAGAAGTAGTTAGAGGTTAAAGCGATATAAGTAGCAGAAGTAATCATAGACAGAGTAAATCTATTAGAAAAGATAAGAGGGTCAGAGACAAAAGATGATGAAGTAATAAAAACGGTGGAGGAGATGGAATGAGCTGGAGTAGGGATGTTGAGGGACAAGGAATGAAAAGAAGATGTCACAAACTTCATTTGGCCATATTTCTACCAGTTCTTTGACAATTCCCACAGTCTCAACAGCATCTGAAAGCCCTTAAAAAGACATTTTGATCAATATAAGTTACATCTCAAAGCAATAAGTAATGGCTGAGATATTAGGCAGATCAACTAGTAATCGCTATAGTACTGTTTATTAAATTACCAATATCTTGGAAACCACCACAATCTATGCTTCGCTTTTGGGCATCAGAGAAGCCTTCTTCATACAGCTCAAAATGAGCCTAAAACAGCGCTAAGGCAATCAATATTAGTAGAGATATGAAAGCCTTAATGTTTGTACATAGACTTCATTAATTACCCATAGATAGTCATCTGTCCTTTTCTTAGAACAAAGAACAGCCTCTATATGGTTAAGTTATCACTATTCATAGCACAAAGGCACTACCATATATAGAACAATAGGTAGTAGCATGTGATGCTCTGTTCTAGTGCACAAACCATCACTTTTTTGTATATAAGGACCCTCTGTTTGAGGATTAGACCTCAGACTTAACAACATCTTTTGTTGCTTGTCTAACTCTGCTTATAAGCTCTTTGAATTTATATTTCAACCTATTACAAAACAAGTAAGTGACCATTTGTAATAGAGAAAAATAAGCTTATGCTAAGAAATGAACAAGTATATGTCCCAAGAGACAAGAAACTGAGCAAAAGTAATCCAGTTACACTATGATATACTGGTAGGAAGACATAAAGGACAGTAAAAGACAACAGAGTTAGTGATAAGAAACTTCTGGTGGCCTAGGGTTACTAAGAAAGTCAAGAAGTAAATAGAAGGATACAATATATGTCAAAGAAACAAAAATCGCATAGAGACACCTGCAAGGAAACTGATACCAAATACAGTATCAGAAAAACCCTGGATACACATATCAGTAGACTTTATTATGAAATTACTGCTAGACAAGGATATGATAGTATCTTGATAGTATATGATAGGATAACAAAAATAGTACACTTTGTACCAACTACAGAAAAGACTTCAGCAGAAGGAGTAGCAAAATTGTTCTGGGATAATGTCTGGAAGCTACATGGCTTGCCAGAAAGCATTATAATGAATAGAAAAACACAATTTGCAGCAGAGATAATAAAGAAGTTAAATTGATTAGTGACAGCAGAGTTTATATATAATAACAAAGTGTAGACTAGTACAAAAGTATTTCTTTTTAGGACAAATAACAGACAAAACCCAAGAATAGGGTTTGAAATGAGAAAAAAAGAAAAGTTTGAAAAAACAAAAAAATTCATAATAAGGATAAAAGAAGTATATAAAGAAACAAAAGCAGCATTAAAGAAAAACCAAGAGGAAACGAAAAAATACACTAATAAGAAGAGAAATGAGGTAGAAGAATATCAAATAGAGAACTGGGTGCTCCTGAGCACAAAAGATCTCAAATATAAAATGAAAGAGAGACAATCAGAAAAACTAACAAAACAATTCATGGAACCTTATCAAGTAAAGGGAATTATTTCGACAAATGCTATAGAATTGGATTTGCCAAGCACAGTTAAAATACATCCAGTTGTAAATGTCAGCAGAGTACACAGATATAAAGATCAAGTCAAAGGCCAGAAAAAGGAACAACTGGCACCAGTAATAATAGAAGCAGAAGAAGAATATGAAGTAAAAAAAATATTGAATGAAAAGAAGTTTAGAGGGAAAGATCGATATTTGGTATAGTAGAAAGGATATATAGCAAAAGAAAATACCTAGGAACTGAGAGAAAACCTAGAAAATATAGAGAACTTAGTTAAAGAATTTAAGGAAGAATATGGTAAAATCAGAAGGATGAGGAAAAAAAAAAACAATAAAAAAAACAGAAAAGGAGAATTGCCAGATAGTTATATAGCAAAGATATTATACAAATGAAATGACAAGAGATTCAACAAAGAATATTGGGGACAGTTAGAAAGAAATTAGAAAAAATGGAAAGAGAAAAAACAGCTAAAAGATAGAAGAAAAGAAAAAGAAGACAAAGAAAATAGAAGGAAAGAATAGGACAAAGAAAACAAAATAGGAAACATAAAGGACCTATACAATGAGTTATAAGGAAATTTTCGAGATGAAAATTCTTAAGAGGAGGGTACTGTCATAAATCATCTCAACTATGACTAAGAAATATGACATAGACTGAAATTGAACTCTGGACTAGTAAAGACTTGTAAAATAAACAAGGACAAATGATGCAGAAATATATAAGTAGTATAGCAAAATAAAGCAAGAATTCTATCGAGTTCTCTTCTAATCCTAAAGAACTCCTTGATCTAAACCCTAGGCTAAGGTCTTAAGTCAGTCACTAACAGCCATCAGTGATGATGGCTCAGATCTGATAGTAACTTTTCTGAATATAGTATTGCCAACTACTGAGGTATAACATTACTCTAGTAAAAATTAGTCTTTGAAGTTTGCCTTCATTCTTGAGAGTACTCTAAAAGGGAAATCTATTATAAATTCAATACAGGGCACCTGAACAAGCATCTGTGAGGTCTCTGTAGTGGTGGTCACAGCCACTACTCTACTACTCAAGTAGTGTGTTCGAGTCTATGACTAAGCATCTAATGGTTATCTCTAGAAAACCAAACTTGTTTCTCAAGTTGGTTATTCTCATTATTAAAGTGAAATTAGTCACTTATTTCACCTAAATGGCTGCCTGGTGTGATAGTGGCCTTGTAAGGACTTAGTTGTGACAACTTAATCCTACTTCTTATCCGAGTTGACAAGGAGAACTTGATAGAGTTCCCATTATTTTTCTGTACACTACTTATACAACTACTACATGGTCTGTGCACTACTTTCCCATACTTAGCATGTGATCCATTATGTAATGTAACACTATGACTGGGTGACACTTGTGATATTGATAGGAATCAAAGGAAATTTGATCATGAAATAAGAATAATAATAAATGAAAATATAAAAGGTCTCTGAGATATCTCACAATTGTGTACTAAACAAGTAGGCACTGGGGAGATGATCAAATAACAATGAGAGCTTAAGAAAAGAGTAATAAGGGGGTGAAACTCAAATAACTAAAGGAGATGATAACAAAGTATTTTATAAATCCACTTAAGGTAGATCTCACCATAATAGAGTCTCTAAGATGCATGTTTGTCTCGTCTCATAACACTACTGCCCTTACCTAGTCTAGTAGTCTAGTTCGCCGTTGATATAGCAGAACTACCTAGAACTCCCGTGCCATTGTATGGGCTCTTCTTTAGCTGACTATACAACTGGAAGCCGACTCCAATGACATGTAGCAAGCAATTAACTCCTAGTATAAGTGAATGCCTAAGTCTGTTTGAGAGAAAGATTTGGTAAGTTTTTAGAAAGTAAAATAGAACACTTAGAAAGATAAAGACTTAGTCACTCAAACTAGCCATTAAGTTCTAGAGCTACAGAAAGAGATAATGATAGGGGTATGATGCTTGAGTTCTCTTCTGTGCCCTAGAGTATTTTATTAAGATTACAAAGCAAAAAGACAACAAAGAAAGTAAGACAAAGAAAACCTCTAAATTTCCAAATATAACAAGGCCAAAATGATAAGATAGTGCTCTTCCTGAACACTAGGTAACTGCTTCCCACCCTTCTAGTCCTACTCCTGGAATCCTCCCTTGCACGATAGACAGGTCTCAAGCCTCTTGCTGGGCTGTAGAAAAAGATGGTGATCTCGAGTCGTCTTGCCCTTGAGCATGTTATCTTCATCTAACCTTCCTTCTGCATCTCTCCTCACCTTCTCCATCCTTCTTTTCACCTCCTCTATGTCTTCTCATTTCTCTGGGGTCCAGTTTCCTTCTACTACTATTGTAATGTGACTCTGCATTGACTCGACTCTCTTGATCTTGATATAATTAGCCATCAGTAATGATAGCCTGTATCTGATCATAACTCTTCTGTAAATAATGCTGATAGGAATCAAAGGGAATTTGATCTCAAGACAAGAGTGATAACAAATAGAAATATAATAATCCCCGAGATGTTTCACAGTTGTGCACGAAACAAGTAGGCACTGGGGAGGTAATCAAATAAAAAAGGGGAGCTTAGGAATAGGGAAAATGGTGGGGTACAATCCAAAAGAACCAGAAGAAACGGTAGCAAAGTATTTAAGAATCCACTCAAGGTAGATCTCACCAGAATAGGATCTCTAAGATGCGTGTTTATCTCACGTTGTGACACTACTGTCCTTACCTAGTCTAGTAGTCTGGTTCGCCGTCGATACAGCAGATCTATCTAGAACTCCTATGCCATCATGTGGGCTCTTCTTCAGCTGACCGTACAACTGGAAGCTGACTCCAATGACCCATAGCGAGCTATTAACTCCTAGCATAAGCAAATGCCCAAGTCCATTAGGGCTTGAATTTCCGTCGAGGGAGAGTTTTGGTGGGTTTTTAGAAAGTAAAATAAAACACTTGGGAAAAACTAGAAACTTAGTCACTCAAAGATAGCTGTTGAGCTCTAGAGCAACAGAGAGGGATGGTGATGGAGGTATGATGCTTGTGTTTCCTCTCTGTGCCCTAGAGTATTTTATTATGATTACAAAGCAAAGAGACAACAAAGAAAATGAGACAAAGAAAACCTCTGAGTTCCCAAACATAATAAGGCCGCAATGATGAGACAGCGCCCCTTCCCAAACACTAGTTAACTGTACCCCGCTCCTCTAGTCCTACTCCTCAAGACTTGTCCTCGCACGATGGTTGGACCTCGAGCCTCTTGATAGTGATGGGGCAGAGACGGCAGTCTTGAGCCGTCTTGCTCCCACGTACGCTTCCTTCATCTAACCTTACTACTACTTCTCTCCTCAGCTTCCCGGTTCTTCCTCCTATCTCTTCTATGCATTCTTACTTTCCTACCTTCCAGCCTCATTATACTGCTACTGCAAGGCAGCCTCACAATGGTATGACTCTCTTGATCTTGTTATAATTAGCCATCAGCGATGATGGCCTGAATCTGATCATAACTCTTCTTTAAATAGGACCGTCAGCAGCTGCAGTATGACGTCGCTAGGATCGCGTTAACTCGTCTAAGTTCACTTCCATCCTTGAGAGCACTTCTAGAAGAGAAATCCATTGAGAATCTGATACAGGGCACCTGAGCAAGTGTCCATGAGGCATATGTAGCGGTGGTCACAGCCACTACTCTGCTACTCAAGCTAGATGCTCAAGTCCATGACTAGGTATCTAAGGGAACATCTCTAGGGGGCTGAGCTCGTCTCTCGAGCTGGTTATTCTCGTTATTAAGGTGTAAAATGTCACTTATTTTGCCTAAACGTTTGTATGGCGTAACAACGCTGCTGGCCACTAAGGTATGATATCATTCTGGTAGCACTAGATCTTCAAAGACTACCTCTGCTCTTGAGAGCACTTCTAGAAGAGAAATCTATTAGAAATCTGATACAGAGTGCCTGGGCAAGCGTCTATGAGGTATATGTAGCAGTGGTCACAGCTACTACTCTGCTACTCAAGTAAGATGCTCAAGTCCACAACTGGGTATCCAGGGAACATCTCTGGGAGGCTGAACTCTTCTCTCAAGCCAGTTATTCTGGTTATTACAGTGAAAAATGCCACTTATTTTGCCTAAACTGTTGTATGGCATGACAACATGACACTTTCCTGCACTCCTTCCTGTGTAGTAAGTCCAAAAGAAAAGGAAAAGAAAAGTAAATATAGATAATGACTTAGCTGTTTTGCCAAGTCATGACAGGCCTGACAGACAACACTATCTGCTGTTTCACAGACTGTTG
>Ga0153965_1000189_pt1 | contig 12363 bp, 6 predicted proteins | sample TSFL049MetaG_FD_104707 | JGI IMG/M metagenome (GOLD analysis project Ga0153965, IMG submission 104707) | Attine ant fungus gardens microbial communities from Florida, USA - TSFL049 MetaG | ecosystem: Host-associated > Fungi > Mycelium > Unclassified | place: USA: Florida, Paynes | collected... | reverse complement strand
TTTGACTATTTGTCCTTATTTACTGATCCGATGTTATTACATAATTAAAAGAAAAGAAAAAGAAAAGAAATATAAATATTGACTCAGGGGAGTTTGGCAATTCATGACACTTTTCTGCCTCCAAATGTTTGAAAAGAGTAGGGTCAGAGAGTACTACTGACTTGATGTCTATTAATAGTACACTTGTATCTGACATGGTCACTACTTGAAAAAAGAAGGCTAGGTTATTGCTATGTTGTTTCTGTAAGAATATAGGTCTGATATTCATGGACTTCAAGCAATCATCTCCATTGTATATGTCCCAGCAGCGAGTTAGTGCATTTGGCTTTGCACCTAACCTTCCTGGTCTGAACTTGATAGCAAGATTGAATTAGGAAAGAAATTCAGACCACCTTGTCTATCAATGCAACAAGGTCTTGGATTTGCAGAAGTAAACCAGATTCTTATGATTGGTAAATACTTCTACTGGGGCTAGGGTACTGTCAGGACCTGTAGGACAATCCTGGATTCCCCTCTGAGAGTAAGAGGTTAAAGATGAGGAGAACTCAACAGAGTCTCTCTATGAATTGACCAGCTATTGATAATAGTATATGTGGCTGTGGCTAGTCTATTCTAAGAGTAACTATGGTTCCTATCTGTCAAGTCCTGAGTAATTCCCCATATCAGACAGCTTCTACCTATATATCTCCTATATATGGTAGCTACCTGATTGTTATGTAATCTACCTCAGATCATCACTTAATCCTTTCCATGCTTGTTCTTTTATAGTTCATGACATTTCCGTACCATAGTCATTATGTCATGATGTCATTAATTAATTAATAAAGAAAAAGAATAAATGTCAGAGTAAATCATAACAGATATCTTCCAGGTAATGTTACTATTTTTTAAAGACCTTAAATATTACTAATAGTTCTTTATCATGGACATCATAGTTAAGCTTTGCAGGACTAAAGGCCTGAGAATGAAATGCGATTGGATGGATGTTGTCATGAACCGTCCAATTCCTCTAAGGCAATACTTAATTTTCTTTTCTTTGAAATTATTGGATGTGCAAGAACTTATTATCAAATTGGGAATGGTGACTCAATAGGGAAACACAAGAGAAACATAACATGTACAAATAATTAAAGTATATAAGTAGTATAGAATAATTAGTGGAAACTCTAATGAGTTCTCTTTGTCAAACTCTGGCTTAGAGTAGACTGAGGGTTAAGGTTACTCAACTACAACTTGAAGTCTTACAAACATCACCATCAAGCTGGGTTGAGAGGATAACTGCTAATACACAGTCTAAGGTGCCCATCTCTATTATCAATAGTGAGTCTGGGTTTTAGTGCATAAGGATAAGAGCTGATGTGAATGTTTGTTTTAGTGTCTCGAAGGATGACTGGCAAAGTATAGTCCAAGACCAAGGCTTATTCTTCCATATGAGTGGGGTGAGTGGAAGGACTAACTCTGAGTACCTCTTGATAAACCATCTGTAATGTCATGAATTGTGATACAAGGACTTTCTTTTTTCTATTTTTACTTTCTATTTTTAGAATGAACTTACATAATCAGGGAGGTCACATGATCACCATGGGAAGATAGTGCACAGACCAAGTAGAATAAATATAAGTAGTATACTCAAATCCATTGGGAACTCTAATGAGTTTTTTTGGTCTACTCTGACTTAGAGTTGGGATCCACCTACCTAGGTTACTTGGATAACTGTTCCTTATATATAGAAGCTTGTGAAGCCAACAAAAGCTTGTGTATTCTTGACCTACCGAAGAGTAGGCCAATCCTGAATAGTCTGAACCTTTCTTGTGTCTATTTGGATTCCTTCTAGGCTAAGTATGAAACCCAGGAACTCTATCTTTCTGTCATGAATCACCCAATTCTCTCTAAGTCAATATTTATTTTCTTTTTATTTTCTTTTCATTTAATTATGTAATATAGTCAGATAAGTAAATAAGGACAAATAATTGGACATGTATAAGTAGTGTACACAATCTAGCGAGGACTCCAACGAGTTCTTTTTGTCAAACTCCGATAAAGAGTGGGATCAAGGTTAGGGTTACCCAACTGCAACTGAAATCCTTATACTTCCATTGATGAAATACACACTTGGTAGGTAACACATATAGTCTATTGTCCCAAAGTCATCTTAGTACCTTTCTCACATGTCTTCTGTAACTCTTCAAGTTATCTGAGTAAACAAGAATATTATCCAGATAAATGACTACACTAACATCCAGTATTTCTGCAAAGATTTCATTCATGAATCTCTGGAAAGCAGACAGTGCATTTGAGAGACCAAAGGGCATGATGAGCTATTTGAAAAACCCATAATAGGTTCTAAAAGCTATTTTTCATTCATCATCCTTGGCAATATGGACAAGGTAGTAGGCACTCCTCAGGTCTATCTTTGTATAATAATGGGCCTTCTTTGGAGCATTCAGTAGGTCAGTGATCAATGGGATCAAGTATCTATTCTTAGGGGTCAAACAGTTTAGGCCTCGATAGTCTATACACAAGTGTAATGAACTATCTTTTTTTCTGACAAATAGTACTGGGGATCCACAAGGTGAGTTGGAAGGTCTTATGATCCCTGTCTTCATGTTTTCCTCAATAAATTCTCGAAGAGTTTGTAACTCCACAGTAGATAATAAGTATATTGGTCTGAGAGAGGATAAGGATTCTTTCTCAATCTGGATGGATAAATGGCCACTTACTGATTTGTGATTGATTTGAGTTTTAGAAGCTCTCAAGCAAGTTTAGAGTAAATAACAAAAGATGTTGTTAAGTCTGAGGTCTAATCCTCAGACTAGGAAACCTTAAATACATGAAAGGATGGTCTGTGCATCTAGACAGAGTATTACATGTTCTACTGACTATTTTTCTATATATGGCAGTCCTTTTGTGTCCAGAATAGCAATAACTTAACCATAAAAGGGGCTGTCCTTGTTTGTGTTCAAGGATTAATGTGCATCTATGGGTAATAGATCAGTGTTATGCCAAATCTTGAGGTCCTTGTATCTCCACAGGATCTTATTGCCCTAAGGTCTATTTATGATCTTCAGAAGTGTATTGAAGAGAGCTTCCATGTGCATGTGGAAGCAAATGTCCACATTCAGCAGTTCCCGAGATATCTGCCGATCAGTGTCCAGCACTGATTAACTGATATCTCAGTGAGTACTGATCACTTTGACATGTTTTGGGCATCAATTGAAAGGTCTTTATGAGGGCTTTCAGATGCATCTTAGACTGTGGGAATCGTGTAAGTATCCATGAAGTTATGGCCAAATGAAGTTTGTGACAATAAGTCATAAGGTCAGTAACTGGGCAGGGATTTGGCTTTTTGTTTGCAGAATATGTTCAAGAACTACCAGTACTCTTTTGGGATATTGCTCATGTCAGAAACTTCTCTGCTAATCTCAGTAGCTTGACAAGCAATGGTCAATGAGTTTAATTGTAGCTAAAAGATCCTAGATTCTCTTGCTCTATAGGCATGCTGGAAGGCTAATGCATTTACAAACAATATAATGGGCTTCTGATCATTATGGCTGTTAGTTGGATGGGCAAGAGAGCCAAGTATGGAACTTGAAAAAGGTGATTTGGAGGTTGGTAATGTCTGGTTTCTAGGAGACAACAGTCATGTTTTGGGAGGTTTATCAATGATAGCTTTGGGTACCGATGATGGGAATGGTAAAGGGAAATTTAAGTGTAGATTTAATTTGTAGGGGGGAATAGGATTTTGGATAAAATATAAACATGCTTTACTGTCCTTACAAAAGTAGGTGCTAACAAGTCAGAGAATCAAAATCTCCAAGTTGTTCTACAATTGTGTGCAATTGAGTAGGCACTAGGGAGGTAATCAAATATAAAAGAGAGGGGCTCATGAGATAATAAAGCTTGTTATTAGACATTAGAATAAAAGAAATGTTTTTAGTTTCCACTCAAAAGCACTCATACCAGTTGGATCTCAAAGGTGTGCGTTTTTCTTACACTGTAGCACTACTATCCAAGGTACTAGTCTAGTAGGCTGGCTCACCATCAATACAGCAGTCCTACCTAGATCTCACGTTGCCCTTATGCAAGCTTGCTTTCAACTGACCATATAATTGGCAACTTACTCTAAAAATACATAGCGAGCAGTTTAGCTCTTAGTCCAAGCAAATGCCCAAGTCCTCCTTTATAGTGGGTATCCCTTGAGGGAAGTTTTATAGAGTTTTATAAAAAAGCAAGAGAGAAAAAGAGCTCTTAGTCACTCAAGTCGAGTTTCAGCTCTAAAGCAACAAAGAGCAAAGATGGGGGTTCTTCTTCTTGCACCTCTCCATGCTACTAGAGTATTATATTAGTATTACAAAGCCCAGAATGCAATAACCAAGATAAGAAAGAAATCCTCCAGATTACTCAAAAAGACAGGTAGAATGAGTCAAGTTCACATCTGATCATGCAACAGCTATTCTCTGTACTCCTTGTCCATTTCCTACCAACTTTCTTTATCTCGTTAGCCAACCTTGAGCCTGTTCTAAGTGTTCTAGGGTGCTTGAGAGGTATTTAAGACATTGGTCTGACCACTCTCAAGCATGTCTTTGTCATCAATGTCATTCCTCTCTGCTTCCAACTCTCCTGATTCCTCTCCTAAACCTTCCTCTATTCTCTCTTCTGCTTTCTGTTCACATCTCTTAGGTTCTTCTTCTTTCTATCCCTTCCCAATGACTTTTGGTGTATCCTTGTTTTGTTCTTCTATATTTAGCCTACCAATTAGGACTGATGTGCGGCCTCTGATGGTATTTCTATTATAAACCAGGAGTCAGTTATCTAGTGACATTATTATCAAAGGAAATACTTCTAAGGTCGAGTTTGCTCTTGAGAGCACTTTTAGGAGGGAGTCTGTCTTATAGATATGATATGAGACCATCTGGAAAGCATTATGAGGTACTGATAGTGGTGATTGTGGCTACTACCCTGCTACTTGGATAGTGTTCTTGAATACACAACTAGACTTCTAGTGGTTATATCTGGGGAGCTGATTCTCTCTTGAGAGCCATTTATTATGATTATTAGGTTCCGAATGTCACTTATATTGCCAAAATTAATTGTCCAGTGTGACACCAGACTGGGTGTCTGAAAGAGAATGGTGCCTTTCACCCAATTAATGGTTGGGTTGCAATAGGTTAGTCAGCTGTATCCAAGGACTGCTGGATAAGTACCCTCCAGTTTTGTCACATAGAAATTGGGTGCACAGGAATAGCCACAAGTAAAATTTATTGGTAATGTTACAATGTGAGTCATATAGGCATTAACAGTACCATCTATCAGTATGATAGGAAGGGGGTCAATCTCTCGAAAAGGGAGCCTATTCTTAGTGATAAAACTCATATCCAGAAAATAGTCAGAGGAACCTGAATCTACTAACCTCTCAAAATTTTCCAGGATAAGTGGAGAACAGAGGGTTGCACACAATGAGTTGGAACTGGTCAGGATCATTGTATCCAAATGTGGAATTGATTTCCCAGCATGTCTTAAGTAATTAGCTCCTGGGGAAATAAGGGGACTGCTGACCCTTTTTTTGAAAACTTGGGTTTGGTGGAAATGATTTTTAGCTGCATAGCATGTGCTCTGATGGTAGTGACAGACCTCTGCAATTAATGTGAACAGACCTGAGCCAAGTGCCCTTCTTAGCCACAGTGCATGCATAGTCCCCTGGTCAGGCAATATTGTTGTTTGGCTAGGGTCAGTCATCCATCAGGGCCCAGAATATTGCTAAGTAGAGAAGAAGAGTTCTTCAAGTATGATGGGAAAGTCAAGGAGGTTAATAGTTTTATCGCTTTTCTCAATACTCAGTCAAGAATTGCCAGTCCCTCTGAGAAGCTTGGAGCTCACCCTGGTTCTGGCCTTGAAGTTCTTAGGATGTAGCCTTGCAAGGTACACAATATTTGTAATTCAATCTTTAACATGGCTCTTTTCAGGCCCTCAAAGGAGAATAGGTCTTTGTGACTGAATTGTAGTTTGTCTCTAATGTAGCTAGGGAGTGCATCTGTAAGGAACGGTCACCCAAACGATTCAGGTAGGCGGATCCCAACTCTAAGTCAGAGTAGACAAAGAGAACTCGTTAGAGTTCCCGCTGGATTTGAGTACACTACTTATACCTATTCTACTTGGTCTGTGCACTACTTTCCCACGGTGATCATGTGACATGTCCATGTGACTTCTCATGTGACTTCCCTGATTATGTAGGTCCATTCTAAAAATAGAAAAGTAAAAATAGAAACTAAAGAGAAAAGAAAAGTTCTTGTGTCACGATTCATGACAGCATCCTTGACTACTTTCCTTAAAAAGTGGTCATTCCAGCAGATACAGTTTTGATACTTTGCAAACTGGATAAAATAGCTAACTGCTTTACCATTGATAGAGAAAGGAATTGCCACAATGGCATCCTTATTGTCATTCTCTAGAGAGTAGGAGCCAAATACAAGTTTTTAAACAAAGGCAAACCAATTATCAAGAAAGTTAAATCCCTGGTGAGGGTTTGGTTTGTTGATGAATAGTTCAAAATAGTCCAGTGCTACCCCCCTAAGGTAGAAGATGGCAAAAAATACTTTTTTGGTATTTGATATCTTTACTGAATTCTCTCTTGCAAGTACGGAAATAGATTTGGCATGAAATATAAATGTATGCAACTCATTAGGACTACTGCCACTCAAAGGGTCTGGTTCCTTCACATTACAGTGTTTTTTTTTTGGTGGGGGATTAGCCTGTCTAACAAGCGCCAGTAGCAACAATTGAAGGTCAATATTTTGAATGGGGGTTGGGAGGACTCAGATTGGGATAGGAGGTGATTCTGCATTCTCTTCTTCTAGATTGGCTGGTAAAATAGTGTTTTCTGCTGGTGGGTCCCTTTTTTGTTTTCTATGGGTTCTTAGAAAAAGCATCTCTGACTATAGGTATAGGCTGTGGTGAAAGGGTGCTTGACTGGGGTTATAGGGGGCTCTCTAGAGAAAACTGTATGGAGTCCATCTCATTGGACTCACTGTTTTAAATAGGGATCTGGGATGGGGGTATTGGTCATCCTGGACGAGTTTTGCGGAATGAGCACAGTAGGTTAGCTTTATTATACTGTCAAGTTATTTCTCTTAGATTTGGGTAGGTATGACCTCAACCTTTAGAGTTGTGTCTCTCTTTGTGTTTACCTACTCAGATTCAACAAAAGACAAGAGTTTATTTCAAAAGGAGAAAAGTAAAGGAAGCAAGACAGGGAGGAGCAGACTTAGTGAATAATGAAGCTAAGGGATGATTATATTAGCTAGCTACTTATAATGTGGAAGATGAGTCACAGTGATGGGAATTTGGTTGAATTACCTAGCCAGGGTTAGAATTGGTGAAAGTTGCATTGAGGTAAGTGACCAGTTGTGTATCGGTAGTAGCAACTTGTTACAAGGTGTCCTTTGAGCATGACAGTTCTAGTTAATTGGATTATGCATGCAGAAGTAAAAACAAGTGAAAAGGCAAACATCTTAAGAACTAATGGTGGTAGAGAGTATATGGGAAAGGATTTTCAGGAATGGCTCAAGTCAAGAGGAATACACCATGAACTCACAAATCTAGAAACACCACAGGAAAATGGAGTTGCAGAAAGACTCAATAGAATGATTCTTGACATGATGAGGACCATGATGTTCTAGTCAGAACTCCCAAAGTTCCTCTGGATATTTGCAGTGTTTTACATACAAGAAATCCTCAACAGATTACCTGGTCAAGCACTACATGATAACAAGATACCATATGAACATTATTTCCAGAAGAAACTATTTGTTGTCTATCTCTGAACCTTTGGGTGCAATATATATATACATGTTCCTAATGAGAAGCAAGGGAAGTTAGATGCAAAAATAGTAGAAGATATTTTTATAAGCATACCTGAGAACAGAAAAGGATACGTTGTGATTGAGCATAGAAATTTGTGCTGGATAATGACATCTCATGATGTCACCTTCTTTAAAAGGTTAGACAGACCCAAACGTGTCAGAATTTAAGTCAGTAAGGACTCCAACAGACCAAAGGTGACACTTATCAAGAGCAATGAGTCTGAAGTTGAAGAATCCAATGAAAAAGAGCAGAAATGAAAGGGAAGTGAGGAGGAGAAAGTGAACAAAGAGTCGAAACCTGAAAAAAAGAAAAACATGGACATAGAAGTCTTCATAGATCTTTGAAGATTAAAGCACATGAAGTAGACTCCAACTTGGAATGATGACTCTCATTTTTCCATGACAGCATATTCTAAAAAGCTGTCAGGAAAAACAAAGGAATTGTAAGAGATAGCACTCACTGTAAAAGACCCCATGATGTACAAAGAAGCCATGTCACAGAGTGATGCAAATCACTGGAAAAGGGCCTGTACAAATGAACTTGAAGAATTTATTAGACAAAAACTCTTCAGCATTGTACCGACATCTACTGTAAGAGTTTAGTCTTTGATAAGTGATCTTAGGCTTAATTCCACTCTAAGTCAGAATTGACAAAAAGAACTCGTTAGAGTTCTTGCTGGATTGTGTACACTACTTATACATGTCCAATTGTTTGTCTTTATTTACTGATCTGACCATATTACATAATTAAAAGAAAAGAAATATAAATATTGACTTAGGGAAATTGGCGGTTTATAACATCTACAAAGAGGAAGGTAGTAGGCTGTCTTCAAGACCAAGCTCGATATGGAAGGCCAAGTCAAGTAGTACAAAGCCCAACTTGTCACCCAGGGCTTCTCACAGATACCCAAAGTTAACTTCAATGAGACATTCGTGCCTGTCATATATCATCAAACATTATAGACACTTCTTACCTTGGCTAATAGGCATAACTGACATGTTCATCAAATGGATGTCAAATCAGCCTTCTTAAATGGAAATCTTGATGATGAAATTTTTATGAAGATTTCCCTTAGTGCAAAAGAAAAGTATAGAGAAGTCTAGCTACTACACAAGGCTCTGTATAGATTGAAGCAAGCCTTTAGAGAATAGTACCTGAAACTAAAGAGTCAACTTGAAGGCCTTAGTTTCAAAAGAAACAATGCAGATCATGGTGTATTCACAAAGAATGTAAAGAAAAGACTACTTGTGATCGCTGTCTATATAGATGACTTCTTTCTATTTTCAAGCAGCATTGAGGATATTAAAACTGTCAAATCAGATCTCAAGAAGTGCTTCAACATGAAGGACTTAGATGAGGTAAAATAGATATTGTAGATGAAAATAGAAAAAAGCAGAAGAGGTACTGGATCAAGCAAGCTGTCAATCAGTTAGGAACAATACATTGAGATGATTCTAGAAAGGCATGGAATGAGTAACTGCAATCTAGCAAGAATACTAATGGCAAGTAACACATACTTATCAGTGTTATCTGTCATAGTTATGCTATGGACCAGTAGTCACATACTATATGGTTTACCATTTCACCAAAAGGGCGATGTTAGCAAGGCTACTTGCTAACAAGGGTCCAGCTATTTATATAGTTCATTGAACAAGTATTTTGTTATACTTCCATGGCACTATTTAGTAGTCACTTTTTTGTAACAGTTATCTGAAGCTGAAATCAATGTTACTGAATATCAGAAATGTATAGGATCTCTGATGTACTTAATGGTGTGTACCCAACCAGATATAGCTTATTCAGTTGGAGTACTCTCATGCCATGTTGCCACACCTAGACATACCCACATGCAAGCCATCAAATGAATTTTCTACTATCTCTATGGAACAAGTGAATACAAATTGGAATTTCACGCAAAGAACTCTAATAAGATATCACCAATTGCATATATTGACTCAGATTGGCAGATCTGACACAAGTCTTGATTGATAATCAAGGAGCTCTGGAATTAATCAGATCTGGACAGATTAACAGAGGGACCAAGCATATAAATACAAAATTTTGGCACATACATGATCAAGAAGCAGTTGGAGACATCAAAAGTGAACATGTGGTGACAGAAGATCAATTGGCAGATGTTATGACAAAATCACTGGAAAGTGAGAAATACCTGTCATTCAGAGAAAAAATAGGTGTAAATATATAGAGAGATTCTTGATGAGGGGGGGTGTTGTGAATTCATTTCCTGCAGCTTAAGTTTCCTCTCTTATCTCTCTACTGATAGTTTTTTTTGCGAGTTATGATATGATGAGTCATGCTTACTAATCACTGTTCTGGGACGCGCCATCCTTAGCATTGTATTCCTCAGTTCTGTTATTATCAGACTGAGGTATTTCCTTTTTCCTAATCATAGAATATGATGTACTAATACTTTAGGTAGTGTCTTCTTGACAGGTACAGCATAAATATAGTTCTGTTATTATCAGACTGAGTGTCTTCTTGACAGTGACATGTCAATCAAGTTTCTATTTCTAAAACACTCACTCATAAATAATTTAATCTTCTCTTTCTCCTTCTATTTACTGCTGTAACAACCCCTTCAGACATGCTGCTACCCCAAACATCCACTAGAAAACTTCGTCTACATCCTCCTCCTCCTATGGTCACATGCCTTTTGTAGATAAACCATCTAATGTCGGATCCTGCTTAGGCCCTTCGCGTCTTAGTACTAGCTTGCTTGTTGCAGAATATAAATGCCGAATCAAAAAAATTGCAGCACATGACAGTTTTTTGTAGATCGTAAATTTGTAACTTGTGTAACACGATGCTTGAACCTATAATTATGAGACACAAAATGAAGGATCGGAACCGATCTGGACGTATGAGAAGTAGAGAGGGAAGGGAAGGGAAAAGAAGGGACAATATAAGGCCGATGCAAACTAAGGGATATTGTTTGACCAAGCAATCATATCATTAAGCAACCAAGTTCCTTGATCACCATGCAATCCTAGGTAAACTGGCGACAATTGTTTAGGATATATGCTCTAGTTTCAATCACACTCAGACCACAAAGGCAGGAGTGGTTTCAACCAACCCCCTCCTTTAAGGTATAACAATTAAAGCATCTTTTCTTGTTAATCCTCATGATGACCCTTGCTATTGTTACAATCTTACACCCCCGGTGTTCGAGAGCAAAAGTTAGATATGCAGAACCAGACCGAAGTTAAGACAAACTATCTACTGAACGGGTCCTTATATGGTTACAGCGTGATCCATGAGTCAATACGCTGCGGTTCCGAGTCGTGGCTGTGCTCCGAGTTTTAGGCGAAAAAGTATGTGGCAGTCAAACTCGTTACAGCTATGACCGAAGTTGAACTTGGTGATCCGTCGATCAACGCATGATTTGTTGGATGCTTCTCTCAAAGCGTCCAAAGATGTGAATTGATGAGAATGGCTGAAGACAAGGGAAGAGTATTCTTGGCATCTTCGTCAACCTTTGTACGAAGGTTTCACTGTGCTTTACTGGGACAGTTCCAGAATTCAAGTTTGTTGTGGATATTGAGATTGAATGTTCTAAGATGTTTAGTGACTGAGGGAGAATCTGTGATGATAATGGCGTGGTTGGCATTCAGGGAAGTGGCCTTGGCAATTCCCAAACCAATTCGGCACTTGGTGCTGTGACACGTCCAGACGAATGATCGGACTGCCAGCGCATGACATAGTAATGTCACACTACACTACATTAGTCTGGGAGCCAGTTGAAAAAAATCCACAGATTTCCTAAAGGCCAAAGTACTCCTTGCGACTATAAGTGGGGTATGTATATTACAATTATCGGTGCGCTATGGATATGCTCATTAGAACAATGTTTTTCAGGGGGCAAGTTCCTAGAGAACCACAACTAATTTTCTACCCTCCTGGTTTTGTCAAGACTGAACTGCAAGAGAGGTTTGACACCCAGCCTCAGGTCATCAATCTGCAAAGGAATCGTCGACCCGAGTTCTCCCAGATCTCTAACTCCATCGTCCACAAAAAGCTCTTTCAACCCCAACTTCGGTACTTGCACCTGGACCTGTAAATTTCCTGTTAACCTGTTGACTTTTGGCGCCGTGACAAGGTAGCCACTTAGATTGCGCAGTGGGTCTTCAATCGGTTGACCATTTGCATCCCTCGGCCATAGATCTCTATTCTTTCCGTCCGCGAATAACTCCCGCCACCTCTTGATAAATAACAGAGCCCAGTACCTGTTATGACGACGATGGGTACCCTTAATATATTGATCCTTCAATCCCAACGTCATGGCAAATTTCTCCATGTATTCTTGGTCAAATAAGCCAGTCATCTTTTGACCCTCTTTCTCTTGTAGAAGTGCTCGATGAATCTGCCAATGACTCACGAGATCACCGTATCGTCTCAAAGGTGATGTGACACGAGCATAACCATGCCCTTCTGGAACACCCACTCCCCAATGCATTCCAGGCGTCGTGGAGTAATATCCCGGGG
>Ga0153965_1000188_pt1 | contig 12371 bp, 16 predicted proteins | sample TSFL049MetaG_FD_104707 | JGI IMG/M metagenome (GOLD analysis project Ga0153965, IMG submission 104707) | Attine ant fungus gardens microbial communities from Florida, USA - TSFL049 MetaG | ecosystem: Host-associated > Fungi > Mycelium > Unclassified | place: USA: Florida, Paynes | collected... | reverse complement strand
CTAGTGATGTACGGTAGAATACCTTACCTCAACAATAGTTTGAGCTCCTGGGCTACTCATTGCTCTAACTTAAGACGCCTGCTTTACTATACTGCAGTGTGACTGGGTGCCTCACCAAGTGTGTCCCTTACATGTCAGTTCCATCCCTTCTAGAGCATGCACCACAAGGAATTCTGGTTGAAGGAGGACTATGTTCTCATTGTCTGAGGCTCTGTTTCCATGATTAGCTCTCCTCAACAATGCATCCAGTTTGCCCATGGTATGTCTGGGACAGTGGTGAAGCAGGAAGTCAAACCGAGCCAGATGTAAGGACCAATGGGCTTGACGACAGTTAAGTTTCTTGGCTGTCATGAAATACTTGAGGTTCTTGTGGTCAGTCCAGATCTCTACTGGATAGGTTGTTTCTTTCAGGAAGTGCCTTCACTCTTCTAACCTGTGAATAATGACTAGTATCCCCTTGTCATAGATCTCATAGTTTCATTCCACAGAGGACAGGGACTTGCTGTAGAATACCACAGAATGCCATTTTCTGTCCATCACCGACTGCTGAGACAAGACCACTCCTGTAGTGAAGTCCGAGCTGTCTGCTTCGATCTGGAAGGGCTCTGAGTCCTGAGAGGACATTAACACTGGAGCAGTGGTCACTGCTGTTTTGAGGTCCTCAAAGGCTGCCTGCTCTCTTTTGTTCTATGTCCAGACTTGCTTGGAGTGCATTAGGTTAAAGAGGGGCTGAGCTTTGGCAGAGAAGTCCCAAATAGACCTTTAGTAGAAGTTCACAAAGCCCAGGAAAGCCTGGACGTCCATCTTGTTTTCTGGGGTAGGCCACTCTCAGACTCCTGCAACCTTGACCAGATCTATGGAAACCTCATTCTCCAAGATGACTAGTCCCAAGTACTCAACTCAGGCCTTGCAGAATTTGCATTTCTCTGGGCAGAGGAAAAGTTTGTTGTCCTGTAAGACCTGCAGTACCTGTCAGATAGCCTTTGTGTGCTCCTCCTCTGTCCTAGTGAAAATCAGGATGTCATCCAGATAGACCACCATAATGCCTTTTGCTATGAGGTCTCGGAAGATGTCATTCATCATGGTTTGGAAGGTGGCCGGACTATTAGTCATTCCAAAGAACATTACCAAGAGTTCAAACAGGCCTCAATTGGTTCGGAAGGCTGCCTTCCACTCATCTCCAGGCTTAATGCAGACATTGTTGAAACTCCACTAGACATCCAGCTTGGTGAAGTATCTAGCTCCGTGGAGTTGGGACATGAGTTTGGAGATCAGTGGGAGAGGGTATTTGTTCTTAACCATCATTGTAAGGGGCACACTTGGTGAGGCACCCAGTCACACTGCAGTATAGTAAAGCAGGCATCTTAAGAAGAAGCGATGGATAGCCCAGGAGCTTCAATCATTGTTGAGGTAAGGTATTCTATCATACATCACTAGCTACTTATACTAGACTAGCCTGGTCTGTGCGCTAGTCGCTATGGCCACTGACATCAGGACAATAATAACTATACTACCAGATATAGCTATGTAGTACTATGATGGAGACCTGAACTAGAGAGAAGGGAACTATAGACTATGGACTCCGAGGATCTGTGAGAACACTAGATGATATGAACCCTACCAGGTTATCTAAGCGATCTCAGGCTGTCCCCTTACAATCATAGAATTGAGTGCATAATAATCCTGAACCAATTGGAGTGAGTTATCCTTCTTCTTGATAAAAAACACTAGGGCTGCTATGAAAGATTTGAAAGGGCGAATCTGTCTGGTGCATAGGTTCTTCTCCAAGAAGAAGTCCAACTTTTTTTGTTCCACCAGAAACAGAGGGTAGACCTTCGATGACTTGGGCTCCGAGCCCAGAACGAGCTTGATAGCATGGTCCCACTGCCAGTGCTCTGGGAGAATGTCGAAGTCTTCCTTTGTGAACACAGATTTGAATCCTTTGGTGCAGTTGGGTAAGGTAAAAAGTTCTTTCTGTGTTTCTGAGACTCAGCAGGCTCCTTCCACAAGTTTCTGGGATATAGTGGAGGTGGCGTGTAGGTCCTTCTCAGCGGACTCCAGGAGTATTCTCATCATGAAGAGTCTATTCCCTTGCTCATATTCAACTTCACATGTCTGGAGAGGGATCTCATTCTCTTCTGAGTCTTCTGTATACTTTGGAGGGGGTCTGGACTGACAGATGTTGACAGCTCTAGCCTCCATTTTCCTCCACAATGCTTGTTCTTTTCATATCACATGGCATCCTTCACATTGAGAGGGACATCGGTTCATCTGTACTTCTCTGGTTTGCCAATTGACCTCTAGGTTGTGGTCCTTGAGCCAGGTATAGCTAAGGATCATGCTCTGCTTTCCAAGGCTAGAGATAGCGAGGAGTGTCCTTTCAGAGTGGGTTTTGTAACAGAGGACTATATCTACCACTTCGGAGATCTGACCTGCCTCATTGGGGGAGCTGTTTACGTTGTACACTAGTATGGGACGAGAGATACTCTGGGTGCTAATACCTTTCGTATGGAAAAAGTCTTTATCTATGAAGTTGCCTGTAGCTCTGGAGTCTAAAAGTGCCTTGATGGAGTGCACTTCACTGGTGTCGGTGGTGCTGATCTCTATAAGAAGGATAATGGACGTTCCGTGAGCATCGAGGGTGTTGGCAGAGAGTTGTTTGGGTAACCTCCTCTCCTATTTTGGCTTCTGAGGTAGGGCCTTCCTGTCTGGAGTGGAGGTAAAGGGTGCATCTATAGGCATAATGATATCTGTATTGATCTCTTCTATGTTCAATATAGAGAATCTATTTACTAGTAGTGACTGGAGCATACTTTTCACTAGCCACACAGAGGTAAAGAGCATGTTTTCCAGACTGTGTCCATGTCCATAGGTATTCCTCTGGATGGTATAGGTGGAGGGGGCCTTGGCAGAACGGGGAGTAGAGCATTGAGAGAGGGGTAGACTGAGGAAGGGTGGAGCACATAGGGGCCATAATCATCAACCAAAGCATGTAAGAGGACCTCTCACACATGACCCTGGAGTGCCCCCCATTGCCTCCCAATGCAATTTCATTGTGCAGCCCCTGGTTACCAAAGAATAGAATGCAAGAGCATTTTAGTATATATTATAGATTATTCCCTCCAGGAGCCTCATCTAATTCTCTGAGAAATCTCCTGGAGGTGAGTTGTAATATATTCCATAGTATAATTTAACTGAGGAATCTCCTGGAGTGCTCCACTCTGGTTGTCCTCACAGAGCATGGATTGAAAAGCTTCATTTGCCAACCAAGCCTAGTCAATCCTCCAGGTAGCTGTGTACCAAGCTCCCAGATCAGTGTCTGCAGGTCATCTGAAGGGCATGGTGGTGATTTGGCTTTGGATATTCAACTTGAGGCCTCAGCAGAATTTGACCACCAGGGTCCAGGGGTTTGTATATCCAGCATCCAAGGTCAAGATCAAGAAACTGTCTAGGTAATCATCCACTGTCCGGTTTCCTTGATAGTACGAGGACCCTTCCAGAGTATTAATAGCATCTGCTTTTGTGTTGACTGGAAAGAATTGACTCCGGAACTGTTGTTCAAAGTTGGTCCAGGATCTAATGGGAAAGATGCCAGTGTCTGCCTCCTGGTGAAAGAGGTTCTCAGACCACTTCACGGCTTGTCCTTCTTTGAAGAAGGTAAGGGTCCAGAAGATTTTCTCCTTGTCACAGCTGAACTGCTCTAGGGCCAGGCACAAATAGAGGGTGCAGAAGTTGAAGAAGATCCAACTGGAACTTTGTTCACTGGAGAAGTCTGGGGAAGAGGGGAGTTTTGGCCTTGCTTACTGTTTAGATAAAGCGTCCAGAACCAGGGGAGGGGGGCTGACAGGAGGAGAAGGTGTGGGTACTAGAGGCAGAGCGATGGTCAGAGCGGGAGTAGGGCTAGTCATGAGTTGGGTAAGTTGTTATAATTGACTGTCAGGCCCACGAGAGTAGTGTTGATGGCATGTTCCGAAATGTTTTGTTGTTCTGTGAGCTCTTGGAGATAATGCTATAGGTAGCCCAGGGCATTGGCTATACCTGGGGGGGTGTCCAGAGGCAGTGACATTTCTTCTTGGAGCAGAGTGATCAGAGGGTTGGAGTCTGTCAGTGGAGAGTGACCAGAGGGCAGCTGTCCACTGAGAATTTCTAAGGCTCTGGTAATGAGATCTAATTCTGCTGTAAGGGAAACTGGAGCAGAACACTCCAGGAGATTCCTCAGTTAAATTATAGTTTATGAAACATGTTACAACTTACCTCTAGGAGATTTCTTAGAGAATTAGATAAGGCTCCTGGAGAGAATAATCTACATTATATATACTACAGTGTTCTTGCATCCCTGCATTTGGTAACCAGGGTCTGAACAATAAAAGTGTATTAGAAGGTAACAGAGTACTCTTGGAATAATGGGGGTAAGACCAAATATTATGTAGTAATATTTGATTAGCTATAGGGTTACTCTGGAAGACTAATATGGGCTCCAGAGTCATGTGTGAGGGGTCCCCTTACATACATCATGCAATAGATAATAGAGATGTGGTATTATAGGCAAGAGGAGGACGACTTGAACAGATTAGCCAGAATAGTCCTTCATATACTGCTCTTCATTATGTTCTGTTGTTTCCAAAGAGGGAGAATAGGTAGCATTCAAGAATCCTAATCCATGGTGCTCAACTTAGAGAATAAGGGGAAAATGCAAGACAAAGAGATGGAGAGAAATGGGCTTGCTTACAGGTGGTTTCTGATAGATGCTACTATGCCTATCATCTTCATATCAGAGATGGTCCTTAGCTGTTATGACCTTGAGGAGTAATTCAGGTTGCAACCTTCAAGTAAAGACTTAAGGATGAATAGAGAGTAGAGGAAGGAAGGGAATGATACAATTGGTAAAGTGTAGGGAATACAGGAGAGTATCTACTGTATATATATACCTATGTACCATAAGGAGTATGTGAGGAGTACATATGGCAGACATGAGGTCTGCTAAGTAAAGAATATGCCCCACCAGTAAGATGCTGACTGAGCCATTAGATATATGAAGTAATAGCAATCAAAGAAGTAGTCCATGTGGTTGTCTCATGGTAAACACCTGTATGAAATGAGGTTGATCATTACATCAGCTACCTCTCTTCTATAGTAGAAAGCTGTTTCAGCAGTTTGTTGTTGATGCATGGGCAAATTGTGAGCAGAGGAGACTTAACTGGGCTAGGTCACATCAACATACTCTTAGATCTGAGCTTTACCAGGGACTACAGGATACTGCTGTATATAATAGGTATGATGGAGAAGATATTAGAGTTTTGGGACACAAACTTATTCTTCTCTCTTCTTATGTAGGAAGTCTTAGGTTTATGACCCAGCTGTTCCAGGATGCTATGACCATTTGCAGACACCTTCACAAACCAAACCTCTTCCTTACCATAACTGCTAATCTCAAGTGGCCAGAAATCCTCTACAGTCTCTTCCCTGGTCAAACAGCTACTGATCGTCCTGACATTATATCATGGGTCTTTGAGCAGAAGAAGAAAGTACTCCTCAAACTCATTGATAATGGCTTCTTTGGTACTACTATTGCTCATATTCATACTATTGAGTTCCAGAAAAGAGATCTTTTACATATTCACTTGCTTATCTTTCTACACTCTCAAGATCGCATTTGAGACCCTTATCACATAAATTCCATAATCTCAGCTCAACTTCCTGACCCTCAACTACAGCCACTTCTCTATGCAAAAGTCACCAAATATATGCTATGTGGTCCATGTGGAGCTGATAATCCTCAAGCCAAGTGTATGGTCAATGAAAAATGTAGTAAATACTTTCCCAAGGAGTATAGAGAGAGAGAACAGATTGGACTAAGAACAGTTATTCACTTTATGCTAGGCCTGACAATAGCTTGGTTTTTGAATGCAATGGGGCCAGATTCAGTAATTAATATGTGGTTCCCCACTGTCCTCAACTTCTCCTTCTCTTTGATTGCCATATCAATGTTGAGATCTCTACTGGATTGGGAACTGTCAAGTATCTGAGCAAGTACATCTACAAGGGTCCTGATAGAGCAACTATAAAGATTAGTGGTGGGATGCAGAATGAAATCAAGGCTCATTTGGATGGTCACTTTATTGGTCCAACAGAAGCTTGCTGGAAGATCTTTGAATTCAATATACATAGAGAGTTACCAGCAGTCCAATGTCTTCCTATCTATCTTCCCAATGAACACTATGTCAACTTTCATGTACACCAGACTGTCAATGAGGTGTTAGCTAGACAAAATGTGGAGAAGACTCAACTTACTGCTTGGTTTGACTACAACTCTGCACATGATGATGGTTTGGGCTTTACCTACTGGCAGTTTCCTCAACACTATACCTGGAATACCAAAAACAAGTCATGGTATCCAAGACAATATGCTAGGGTAATTGGAAGAATGTACTTTGTATTATCATCAAAGGGAGAGCAGTTCTTTTTACAACTTCTTTTAACTATATTTGAAGGTAAAAAGAGTTAGGAGCATCTGAGGACCTGGAATGGCCAAGTATTTGATACATTCAAGGAAGCATGTATGGGAAGGGAGTTACTGGAGGATAATCATGAGTGGAGGATTTACTTGGAGGAAGCAATTGCAATGCAGTCTGGAATGGCATATTGTTGGTTGTTGGCAGTTATCTTACTGACTGATGAAGTGGCTAAGCCTTATTTACTCTGGGATCAATTCAAGACTGGACTATGTGATGATATCAAGCACAAACTATATCATATGAACCACTACCAAGCTGACAAGGAGATACCAGAGGATGATATTTATGATTATGGCCTTTGGGATCTCAACAGGATATTAGTGGGAATGGGAAGAAGTCTTGCTGATTTTCTACCAATATCTCTTCCACAGCAACAGTGGGCTCACAGAATTCCCAATCCTCTCTTGCAGGCTGAGCAATATGATGTAGATGAAATGGCAACTTTGGTAGATGAGCAAAGAGCAATCTTCAATCCTGACCAGGTTACTGCTTTTGATGCTATCCTGGAGTCTATTACCAACAATTAGGATCATCTTTTTTTCATTCATGCTGCTAGTGGTTATAGGAAGACATTTTTGTATAACACTATTGCTGCTGAGGTTAGAAGAAGAGGTCAAGTAGCACTGTGTGTAGCATTATCTGGGATTGCTGCTCTTTTGTTGGATGGTAGAAGAACATCTTACTCACGCTTCAAGATTCCTCTTTCTATTCACGAAAACTCTGTGGCTGGACTCAAATGCAATAGTTACATGTTCCTAGTCCTCCAACAAACCAAGGTTATCATTTGGGATGAAGTTCCTATGTAGCACAAGTATGATATTGATGCTGTTGATCAATGTATAAGAAAGCTAAACTCCAAGCTGGAATAAAGCCAACTGCTCTTTTGTTCAGCGATTGACAAAGAGAACTTGATAGAGTTCCTGTTAAATTTTCTACACTACTTATACAATTACTACATGGTCTGTGCACTACTTTCCCATGCCTATCATGTGACCTATCATGTGATGTCATGTAATATAACACTATGACTTCCTGTCATATGACTGTGACTATGTGACACTTATGACATAATACTTTCCCGCACTCCCTTCTGTGTAGTAAGTCCAAAATAAAAGAAAAAGAAAAGAAAAAAAATATAAATAAGAACTTAGCTGTTTTGCCAAGTTATGATACAATGTCTCAGAAACTTGCCTGAAGTAAGTAATCACTTGCACTTGATAGCTCTTGAATTAACATATTATCTAGAATAACCATCCATTTGGTGTCATTCTGAAGCTGACAATCAATATGCTTAGTGGTTGCTAGAGATTGGTGCTGGGTCAACTATGGATAATAATGAGATGATTCAAGTTCCTCAGTCCATAGTTTGTGCTAATCTCAATGCTCTTATCAACAAAATCTATCCAGGAATTAGCAACACAAGAGCTTAAGATGACCAGTACTTTTTGGATCATATTATTCTCTGTCCTAGAAATGATCAAGTCCATGATATCAATGAGGCTATTCTTTAACAGTTCAACCCAACTGCAGAGGTCCATATGCTGAGAAGTATAGACTCTGTGTCTGAAGAAGATAGAATGCACCATGCTTATCCTACAGAGTTTCTTCAACAATTCAATGCTGGTAGATTGCCTCTTGCTTTACTTTGTCTCAAGGTTGGCTCTCCAGTTATTTTATTAAAGGAACTTGGATCCAGGAGAAGGACTTTGTAATGGGACAAGAATGGTAGTGTTGAATGTGAGAAGAAAGGTGCCCCAGTGCAGGATTATCAGTAAGGACAGGAGATTCAGAGACAAGGTGGTGTTGATTCTAAGGATCAGGTTATCACCTAATGCAGAGACATTGCCTGTGCCACTCAAGAGACTTCAATTCCCAGTCAGGCTAGCCTTTGCTATAACTATCAACAAGTCTCAAGGACAGTCAGTGGAGCATGTGGGGATTAACTTGCAGACATCAGTGTTCTCCCATAGACAACTTTATGTGGCCTTTTCAAGATGTACCTTACCTCTGAATATCTCAGTGCTTCTTCCAGAGCAGAGCCAAGAGAGTAGAAGAACACCTAATGTAGTATATAAAGAAGTATTCAATAGTATTAGATTATAGATTGTATTTGTATCTAACAATAGACTTGAGATTGATTTTTAATGATCTGAGAGATAAAAAATAGCAGACTACTATTGGAAGGAAGCATAGCAATTTTTCAGACTATACTATCTACTATTCTATAGACTGTTGTAGGAAGAAAATATAGTGGATTGACTATAACGCAAACTCAATAACATAATATTATAGAAATTAAACAAACTTTAACCTTGTTAGACATACTACCCAAGGATGAGTATGGGAAAGTGTTACATAACAAATGTCACACATCACAGTCACACATCAGGATGTCACAAGGTCATATCATATGATGGAGTCACATGATGAGTATGGGAAAGTAGTGCACAGACCATATAGTAGCTGTATAAGTAGTATACAGAATCCAACAGAAACTCCATTGAGTTCTCCTTGTTAACTCAGACTTGGAGTGGGCTTAAGTTGTCTTGGCTAGAACCTTACACTGCTGTTCCACAGACTGTTGTAGGAAGGAAGTATCACAGAAACCTAGTCACAAGTTGGTTTGACTTGGAATAAGGTATATTCTGTTGCAAACCAATAAGTAGTTACAACAAATTACAAACTTAAATACTAAAGAAATATTCCAGAAATGATCACAGTGTCAGCTTGATTTCCCAACAGGGAGCACAGCAGACTGACTTCAACACAAACTTAACCACACAGAATTAGTAGAGGTCAAGCCAGGCTAAAGGCCCAGATGAAAACCTGATTATTCTACAATACCTATAAAAATATAGCACTAGTTTCCAACAATCAATTTATCTTGAGAGTATTTTCTAGTGGTATTCTTAATACTAATAAAGCTTTCAGCATATCTTGCCAGTAGAAATTTTCTGTTTGCCTTGCTTGGTTACTAGGCCAAATGGAGTTATGAATCACACAATTGTTACCAATGTAGTTGTCATTTTTTAGCAGTTAACTCATCCACTGATACAATATTTCACATCCAAAAATGGGACAGTTCACACAGCCTGGGAGCCATATGGTGATGTCACGAATTGCTAAGGATCAGAGGCATTGAGCTTTATGGTTAGTGTTGCCACCCCACTTTCACAACACAAACAACTGCCACCGTCCTGTAGGTTCTCTACAACGCCATTTGTTCTGTTCCAAATAATGTTGAAATCCCTCCCGTTCAGAGACTAATCTGAGCAATGCCTTACTACGCTGCAGGCTACACTATCACTGCTTTACAAGTCTTTGATGTCGTCTACCACCTTACTGGCAAATCGTATAAACGTGACGAATACGATATCGCACTTGATTATCTCTACGAAGAACTGCTGAAAAAATACGGCGCTGACATGCACGATCTTGAGGATAGCGTTGAACCTACGATTCTGATCGTATGCAAAGAGAGTGAATATCCCATCTCGACGAGCGAGTTGTTGGATGATAAGAAGGCGGAAAATGTCAGGAATTATCTCGATCGTGCGGGAGTGAGGACGTTTAAATGTCATGCGGCCAGCTGGGATAAGTATCCTGGTTGAGGTCACTAGTTATAGGTTTTCTCAATTCTTTATTGGCCATTCAAAATTTCTTATCCGCTTTACATCATGTCCTCACTTTCTGATTATTTCTCTCGTTTGTATGATGGATGTTATTGAAGGAAAGAAACAAGGACTAGTATTCCAATCACGGGACCCTAAGAATCTGGTCAGTGCTCTGTCTCTTCCCATGCTCTTCCCACTGTCTTGACCAAATCTGCTTCTGTCACTTTCTTTCCACTTGAGAAGTAGCCTGCAGCAATCTTTGCATCAATCTCCACTCGAGAGTCAGGAGGGATCAGATGATCTGATATCAAAATCAGTACAATCGGTATCTGACGATGAATACATACCGGGAATATCATATCGTTTCAAAATAGGTATTCCGCTCCTTACAATGGCATCGTATTTCCTGATAGACAGATCAGAATCATCTCGAATAATTGAGTGGTGATAATCACATGTCACTCATGCTGACCATGCAATCAATCTTCTTGATACCAAGCCAGTGTAGAACATCAGGCATTAGGGCTTGGAATCGCATATCCTTCACCCCAGCAATCATCTCTGTGGACTTGAAGTACCTGTCAGCTGAATCGCCTCCACGCTTGCGCAAGTTGTAGACCAGGTACCTTTCAGAATGCATCCAGTTATAAAACCCAAAGACAAACCAATTCAACGTACTTAGTGACTTCACCGAGAGCTCGACCTTCCTTTCTGAAGTAAACAACGACACCAACGCCACCGGATTGGACACCACGAATACATTCCTCAATTGCATAAACGAGGTATGGTTTGCAGGTGCAGATGTCGGAACCGAAGACGTCGGAGCCATTGCCTGATGAAGTATTAGTGCACGTACATCCTTGCTGAACGATGCCATACATTCGTCGTGGACCCGTAAAGTCAAAACCTTGCTCTCGTCTGAGAGATAGGCAGGGTTACCGACTAGACTAAATTAGTGAATGCCAATGGGATAGAAAACTTCATTAGTGCCACTGACAGACGTAGACTGTAAGGTTTCCTATAGGAGGCAAAAAGGCCTTGATATCCGGACGCGTGATGAGCTCAGGGTACATCCCTCCTGTATCTTCAAAGAGTGCGCGGCGCAAGAGACTTTCTGAGCTATAGATGGCCATTAGCGATCATTCGGGATCTAATAGGGCATTGTACAGACATTCCGAATCGCTCGGCCACACCAGGCATATACCATACGGGCTCGACAGCAGCCTTACTGACATTGACCTCAACACCACTGTCTCCAATGCTCTCAGTCCCATCTTCGTTCTTCACAGGCCTACTCCTCAACACAAACTCTCCATCAATATCAATCGTGCCATTCCTTGCTGCCTCATCCAGTTCGCTCATCTTCAAATGAGCTTTTGTCACTGCAATACTCGGTCGAATATCTAGCCCAGCATCCATCTCAGCTTTGAATACTGTCTGAACGAGGTGACCCCAGGGATCGAATGATACAATCTTTTTGGGATCGGACCATGATAATTGAGGGGGAAAGTCAACGGGAGGTTCGGTCATCGTATAATCTGGTTTGTGATTGGGAGAGAGAGAGCCCATGGCAATGGACAGAGCACGGTAGATGGAGTAGGATCCAGAATGTGCACCAAGGGCATTACGCTGTTTAAGAGATGATTGAAGCCGTGAACAAACTACGGGTCCTCGCTCTGTTGGAGTTGCTGCACCCCAGTTGAGGCGATATGGTTTGATGCCATGCTGGTCAGGGTATGCTGAGAAATGACTTGTGGGAAACAAAATAAGAATAGACGAAACAAACACGTACTGGTGAGATTGACACGCCCGGGGTATAGATTTTTTTCGCGTTCCTTATCCGACAATGAATCCTTTGTCGGGGCAACACCAGATGCTGCAGGAGACACAAGCTCATTCTTGTCGAGTGACAGGGGTTTAGACTCTGCAGGTTGGCCAGTCAGAGCATCCAGCTATAAATCATTAGATTTGTTGAGGTAAGAGTTTCTGCCATACCTTGGCCTGCATAGTCTGCTGGCTGCGTTGCATAGCTTCAAGCTGGGTCAGAATCTGGGCCAGCATTGCATCTGACATGGCCGTCGGTAGATAAGATAGCGGATGGACCTTGCTACACTCAGTGATCCATGACGTAATAACGTCACCCAGTGTGCTAATATTGATAGCCAGAACTATAAACCATACATTCTCCTTCACGCTCCTTTCCCTTCCCTAAGTTCAGATTCTCTCCCTCCAGAACCTTCAT
>Ga0153965_1000186_pt1 | contig 12405 bp, 8 predicted proteins | sample TSFL049MetaG_FD_104707 | JGI IMG/M metagenome (GOLD analysis project Ga0153965, IMG submission 104707) | Attine ant fungus gardens microbial communities from Florida, USA - TSFL049 MetaG | ecosystem: Host-associated > Fungi > Mycelium > Unclassified | place: USA: Florida, Paynes | collected... | reverse complement strand
TCTCGGCGGTTTCCGAGATATTAGCGATTTAATAAACGGTAACATGGTAGTTACCAGTTGATCTGCTTAATATCTCGGCCATTATTGATCGCCTCGAGACGTGACTGGCATCGATCGAAAGGTTTTCTTAAGGGCTTTAAGCTGGCTTTGAGACCGTGGGAATCGTCGAAGATTTGATGGAGATATGACTGAATGAAGTTTGTGACAGAGAAAAGTATAGAATCATGCAATAGACTTGAAGGAGAATCTTAAAGCAAGAAAAGCAAGAGTGTATTCCCTCTCTAGAAACAAAAGAGAGGAAGTACAGAAATTTGTAAATGAATACTTACAAAAAGGGTACATATGATCTTCCAATTCAAAACAAATATCACTAGTGTTCTTTGTAGGAAAGAAGAATAGAGAAAGAAGAATGGTTATAGACTATCGAAAACTTAATGGGCAAACAATAAAGAATAACTATCCATTACCTTTGATTACAGATCTAGTGGATACCATGGGGAGCAAATGAGTATTCACAAAAATGGATCTATAATGAGACTATAATAATATGAGGATTAAGGAAGGGAACGAGTGGAAAGTGGTCTTCACTACATATGTAGGGTCGTTTGAACCAGTTGTAATGTTTTTTGAAATAACAAACTCACTAGCAACTTTCCAAGCAATGATAAATGAAATTCTGTGAGACTTGATTAACAAAGGAAAAGTAGCAGCATTTGTAGATAACATACTAGTGGGAACAGAAACAGAAAAGGGATATGATGAAATTGTGGAGAAAGTACTGAAGAGGTTGGAAGAAAACAATCTATATGTTAAACCAGAGAAGTGTGCATGGAAAATAAAGAAAGTACTATTTCTGGGAGTAATAATGGGGAAGGCAAAGTAGAAATGGAGGAAGATAAGGTGGGAGGAGTATTAAAATAGCCTACACCATAATGTGTGCAAGATGTAAGGAAATTCTTGGGCTTGGCGAACTATTATAAATGCTTTGTGAAAGATTTTGCAAAAGTAGTATTACCTTTGAATAAGCTAACCAGAAAGGATAAAAAGTGGAAGTGGGAAGAGAAACAGCAAATGTTAAGACTCTAGACCTTACAGTTGAATACATTCAACTTGAAGCCTATATCTAACACTTGATATCTTCACGCTCCTCATTAGAGGGTCCAGCTAAGGTTTTCAGTGAAGTTATATCAGAGGAGAGATGTTAACAAGACTTTGAGTAGCACCCTTGAGATTGTCCTAAGACAAATAAGAGTACCAATTCCTCAGAGTAGGATTTTACAAAGGGAATACAGAAAGAGAGAACTTGCCGTTCCCTTCTTTTTCTGGTCTGTATTTATCCTAACTAGGTATTGTGACTACGTTACAATGTGGTAACACTACTTGTAACTAAGAGTGACTAGTTAAGTGATAGATCAGTGACAGAAGTACTAAGGGTGACAAGTCGAGTCATTGTCTAATAATGGGTTAGTCTGATGTTGTCCCATTTAGCACAAGTCTAAGAATAGAGAGAGAGTTAGTCTGAGATTTCTCTGAAGAGTCCTGTCCATTCTGTGAGTCCATTGTCTCTTAGAGTCTTCAGACATTATTCGATATATTACTGCATAATAATGTCCTTGTCTAACATCGCCAACATCTTGTCTACTAACCACTCATTATCAGACCATGGCTGATAATAGTTGTAGTCCTACTCGATGTTCATAACAGCAAAAGGTATTTAAATGACTAAAAGAAATCTTCACAACAAGACTAGTCTTGGCAATGCCAGATTTAAACAAAGAATTCAGAGTAGAAGCAGACGTCTCAAACTTTGCAACTGGAGGAGTCCTGTCTATGAAATGTGAAGATAGTCTTTAGAGACCAGTAGTATTTATCTCAAAATCACTGAACAAAACAGAACGAAATCACAAGATACATGACAAAGAAATGCTAGGAGTTATCCAATGTTTAGAAGCTTGGAGACACTTCTTGGAAGGCACAAGGAGTAAATTTGAAATTTGGACAGATCACAAGAATCTAGAGTACTTCATGACTAGTCAAAATTTAAATTATAGACAGGCTAGATAGACTCTGTACTTGTCCAGGTTTGACTTTGTGCTGAAGTATGTACCAGGAAGCAAAATGGGAAAAGTGGATAGCTTGAGTAGGAGAAGTAATTATAAGAAGGAAGGAGAAAAGGATAATGAAGAAAGAATATTATTGAAATCTGAGTGGTTAGAAGTCAGAATGGGAGAAGTAATTGTGGAAGGAGTAAATATACTAGAAAAGATAAGGAAGTCAGAAGCAAAATATGATGAGGTAATTAAAGCAGTAGAAGAGATGAAAAAAGCAGGAGTAAAAATGTTGAGAGATGAGGAATGGAGAGAAGAAGACAGTATTATGTTAAAAGAAGGAAAAGTGTATGTACTAAAGAATAAAGCATTAAGAGTGGAAATAATCAAATTATATCACAACATATCTATAGGAGGACATAGGGGGCAATGAAAAACAGTGGAGTTGGTAATGAGAAATTTTTGGTGGCCAGGGGTAACTAGAGAAGTGAAGAAATATGTAGAAGGATGCGATTCCTGCTAGAGAAACAAAAATCACACAGAACAACTAGCTGGAAAGTTGATGCCCAACTCAATACCTGATAAAGCCTAGTCACATATATCAGCAGATCTCATCACAAAACTGCCATTGGCATAAGGGTATGATAGCATACTAGTGGTAGTGGATTAGTTTACCAAGATAGTGCATTTCATGCCTATAACTAAGAAAACTATGGCTGAGGAACTAGCAAGGATATTTAGGGATAATGTGTAGTGGTTACATGGACTGCCTGAAAGCATCATTTTAGATAGAGGTTCACAATTTGCAGTAGGAATTATGAAAGAACTAAACAAACTATTGGGAATCGATACTAAATTGTTAACAGTATTCTATTCTCAAACAGATGGGCAAACTGAGAGAATGAACTAAGAATTAGAACAATACCTCAGAATGTTTATTGATCATCAACAGAAGCAATGGCCTGAATGGCTAGGAACAGCAGAATTTGCATATAACAATAAGGTGCACTCAGGAACTAAAGTATTGCCTTTTCAGGAAAATAGTGGACAGAACCCTGGAATGGGCTTTGAAATGAGAAAGAAAGGGAGGTTTGAAAGTGCAGAAAGATTTGTGGAGTGGATGAAGGAAATTTAAAAAGCGACATTGGCCAAAGCTCAGGAAAATATAAGGAAGTACATAGATAGGCATAGATCAGAGGCAGTAGAACATAAAGTAGAAGACTTAGTACTGCTCAGTACAAAGGATCTCAAATAGCAAATGATTGGAAGATGATCTGAAAAGCTAACAGAACGCTATATAGAGCCTTACAAAATAAAAAAAGTAGTATTCCTAAATGTAGTCAAGTTAGAACTACCAAATACTATTAAAATACATTCAGTAGTTAATGTTAGTAGAATAAGAATATATTCAAATTAAGTGCTAGGGCAAAAGGCAGAGGTACCAAGACCAGTGATTATTGAAGAAAAGGAGAAGTAGGAAGTAGAAAAAGTATTGAATAAAAGAAAAGTATGAGGGAAGGACAAATACCTGGTATGATGGAAGGGCTTCACAGCAGAAAGTGATATATGAGAAGAAATAGAAAACTTGGAAAATGCAAAGGAATTGGTAGAAGAGTTTGAAAAAGAATATAGAAGGCAGGAAAGCTATGAAGAAAAAAATGAATATTGGAGAGAAATCTTCCTTAGAATATTCACAGCAAGAAAGTTATACAGATAGGATAACAAGAGATACAATAGGGAATATTGGAATAGAATGGAGAAAAATTAGCAAAAATAAAAGGGAATAAAACCCTTGAAGAAAAAGAAATTGGAAATGATTAAAAAAGAGAGAGAGTATCAAGGGGGAAAGATTAAAAAATGGAATAAAGAAGATGAGATAGGGAAAATAGGTGATCTGTATGAAAAATTATGATAACCTTGAGAACAAGATACCTTGAGAGGGGGGTAGTATTGTGAATTGTCTTACTAAGACATTTTATTTTTCTTTTCATTTATTTTTCTATAAATAGCATAGGAAACTCATGTCACACTTTGTGACAGGATGTGATATCAAAAGTCACATAAGTTATATCACATGATATTACAAGAGTTTAGCTAGGAGTATGAGTAAAAAGTGCATAGACCAACTAGGATTAGTATAAGTAAATTAACCCAATATAGTAAGGACTCTAATGAGTTCTCTTTGTCTAATGCTAACAAAGAGCAGTTAGCTTAATTCCAGCTTGGAGTTAGCTTTCCTGACATCTATCTTTGGACTTGTGCTAAATGGGACAATATTAGACTAATCCATTATTAGACACTAACTCAACTTGTCACCTTCATTGCTTCTGTCACTGGACTATCACTTAACTAGTCACCCATAGTTACAACTAGTGTTACCACATTATAACATAGTCACAATACCTAGTTAGAATAAATCTAGACCAGAAAGAGAAGAGAACAACAAGTTCTCTCTTTCTGTATTCCTTCCTATATTCTTACTATTTCAAGGGATCAGTACTGTTATCTATCTTAGGATAACCTCAAGAGTGCTACTCAAAGTCTCATTGATATCTCTTCTCCAATATAACTTCATTGAAAACCTTAACCAGATCTTTTTACAAGAAGCATGAAGATATCAAGTGTTAGATATAAGCTTAAGTTAAAACACATATTTAACTAAGGTCTAGAGTCTTAATAGCAATAGTATCTCATAGGAAGTAATTAGTTCGAAATATAGACTGATCACAAGAATTTAGGATACTTTAAGAAACCACAGAAACTCAATTGTTATCAAGCTCAATGAATGATGGAATTTTAAAAATACAACTTCCAGCTGATACACAAGCTAGGCAGTTCTCAAAAGAAAGTAGATATATTATCTCATAGACCAGACTATACTCAAGGCAAAAACAACAATGAGGATCAAACACTGCTAAAAGGAGAATGGTTTAAGAATATTGTAACTCAGGAAGACAAATTTTGGAAGAAGGTGGAAGAAGCAAAGGAATCTATAAAAGAAGTAAGAAGAGTAGTAGAACATGAAGAGGAAGGTTGGAGACAAGAGGGAAAAGTACTATTTTGGAAAAAAAGAATCTATGTTCCTAACTCAGCCACTTTTCAAGAAGAAATTGTTACTAAACATCATAACTTCAAATTAGCTGGTCACCCAGAATACACTAAAACATATGAGCTGATAACAAGAAATTACTGGTGGCTAAGGATGCTAAAAGACATTAAACAATATATCACAGTAAAGGGGGCAAAAGGAACTATTAGCCTGGCACAAGCTAAAGATACACATACTAAAGAGTTTGTAGGAATGAATCAAGAATGAAGGTATTAAAAAGAGAATATAGAAACTTAATGTAATAATTAAAGTAAAAATGTTTGAAAGGATTGTAAGCTCAATCTAGATTCTCCTCACATGATGTTCCTAAGGTGTTCATCTTTACATACTGTAACAAGCTCACTATCAAAGTAGTCAGTAAACCACTCATGGGCCTTACTACACTCAATTAAGCCCTTATCTGCACCCTCACACCAAACCTTATGGGTATAATACAATCTAAGTTGATGATTAGCCAGGCTTTTTGGGTCTGCTACTCTATAGAAGGTTGTCCAAGTAACCACTATATCTTATCTCTTGACCAAGTAGGGTATAGAGTTTTAGTCTTCTCAATAACCCAACCACTTCACTTAAAACTCAGAAAAGTACCATAAGACAACTCTCAAGCCCTTGAGATGATGGTAGGTATCAAGATTCCATTGTCTTCCTCTTGGGCTCTCTGAGTATTATATTAAAAGTATAAACTGATGAGACTCAATTAAAAATAAATAAAAAAGGAAACTTTTTCTTTTTTTAGTCTCTTTTACTTCTCTCCTCCATGACATTATCATGTGAACATGACAAATGTCACCTCCCTATCCTCTATGCCTACTAGCCATAGCCATGTGTTGTTAAGACTCTAGACCTTACAGTTGAATATGTGTTTCAACTTAAAGCCTATATCTAACACTTGATATCTTTACACTCCTTGTTAAAGGATCCAGTTAAGGTTTTCAGTGAAGTTATATCAGAGGAAAGATGTCAATAAGACTAATAAGACTTTGAGTAGTACCCTTGAGATTGTTCTAAGATAAGTAAGAGTACCAATTCCTCAGAGTAAGATTTTACAGAGGGAATACAGAAAGAGAGAACTTATCGTTTCTTTCTCTTTCTGGTCTGTATTTATCCTAACTAGGTATTGTGACTATGTTACAATGTGGTAATACTAGTTGTAACTATGGGTGACTAGTTAAGTGACAGTATAGTGACAGAAGCAATAAGGGTGACAAGTTGAGTTAGTGTCTAATAATGGGTTAGTTTGATGTTGTCCCATTTAGCACAAGTCCAAATATAGAAAGAAAAAGATAGTTCAAGATTTCTCTGAAGAGTCCTGTCCATTCTGTGAGTCTATTATCTCTTAGAGTCCTCAGACATTCAATGCATTACTATATAATAATGTCCTCATCTAGCATTACCAACATCTTATCTACTAGCCACTTATTATCAGACCATGGCTGATAATAGTTGTAGTCTCACTCAATGTTCATAACATGTGCTCCTACTTCACCTTTATACTTCACTCCTGTCCAACATCTCCTAACCTCTGAACTAGCTTCCTTTTACTCTGAATACAATCTAGAAACACATGCAAGTGCATGCAAAGGTCATCAATATTCCTGTCACTCTATAGTATGTCTGCTTCCTGACTGAGTCCAGCAATGATAGGATCACTAGTTACTGATAGACTTTTGATCTGTCATCTTGGTGTCATATTAGTCTAAGTTTGCTCTAGATTGAAATTATATTGCATTCCAAAGATGTTCTTGAGCCTCTGAGTTCTAGAGTATTGACATTAATAGTCTGTCTCTGAGAAACCTGATGTTAGCTCATCAGTCTTGCCTCCCAAGGTATATGCTATTCTAGCATATAGCAGCTTGGCAATCACCTAATAGAAGTACCCAATCTTAGGTCTAGATTATATCTGGGGCTTGTAAGAGGTCTCTAGAGTGGGTTCCCATAGTGAAATCCAGGAGTATAATATATATCCCATGCTACATTTTCACAAAAAATTCTCTAGTAGTGTAACAATAGGATGTGAAAAGTGTCAAGCAAACAAACCAAATTGACAACCCAAGAGAAATCATCTTCACTCTAACAAGGTATCACAAAATCTATGAGAAATTATCAGTATTAATTTAATAGGACCACTACCAGAGTTAGTAGAATATGATGGAATATTAGTAGTAATAAATCACTTCTCCAAGATAGCTTGTTATATACCAATCAATATAAACATCACAGCACAAGGAGTAGCCAAGATATCTTGGGATTGAGTTTTCAAGGATATAGGAATTTCCCAAAAGGTCATCAGCGACCAAGAACCACAGTTTGTGTTGAGATTCATAAAAGAACTATGCTTATAACTTGGAATAGAGAGAAATCTCTCAACTGCTAAAAGAGTGCAAAATGAAATTGCATACTGAACAAATAATAAGATATAGTACTAGCTCCCAATTGTGTGTTAAAGGTTTGAGGAGAGATAATCAAAGATGAAGGTTATAAATAATTAGAAAATAGAAATTATATATAGCTCTAGTAAAATATAGGTTGGTTGTTATGAAATGAATGTAAGATCTCCCCAGATTATTGTTGCATAGCCTTCCTAAGGTGTCAACCTTTACACACCATAACAAAAGCTCCTCTAAAAAATACAGTTAGTTGATCACTCATAGACCTTTTACACTCAGTTACCCCCTTGTCTGTACCCCCAACACTGAACCTTACAGGTGTGATGCAATTCAAGTGTACACCTAGCCAAGCTTTCCTAGCCTACTGTCCTCTCCAAAGCTTGTCCAAGTTGTATCTGCTATTCCTCTTTAGATTGAGTTCTGGGTATATTCTGTGTTCTTTTCAAGATATTCTACTAACTCTAAGCTCTTACACTCAGTAGTTTTGTATTTCATGATTCCAGAGGCAGTAATAATGGAGGTAAGTGCTAAGAGGTTCTTTTTTTTCTCCTCATCCTGTCCCAGATACTATATCAAAGTTATTACAAAGCCCTGAAACTCAAGGAATACAATATAAAAAGGAAACTATTACTACTTTTAGAATTCCCTTAACTCTTTCTTGCTCTAAGTCCTCCCAAAATCATACTAATTATATGTCTCTCTCCTAACTCCTTCCCATCAATGACACATCTTCCTTGTTAGACTAGCTAACTCCAAAGCCAGAATTAAGCTAACTGCTCCTTTATTAGCATTTGACAAGGAGAACTCAATAGAGTTTCTGTTGGATTTGGTACACTATATATACATGCAGAGTAACCCTAACCCTGTCCTTTTATTCTGCACTTCCCTATGAGTCAACTTGCTCTCGTGCATCTGTTGATATTACAATCTAAAAGAAAAGAAAAAGAAAAGAAAAACAATATTCAAAAATAAAAGAAAAGAAAAGAAAAGAAAAAGAAATAATGACTTAGCCGATTTGCCAAGTCATGACATTCCTCACTGTTTTCTTCTAAGTCTTTTTTATCCTTTGATGTTCTTCTCTCTGTTATTGGCTTGTGATTTAGAACTCCTTAGTTATCTGTCAAATGTTAGTAAGCTTCAACCACAGTCTCCAAATCTCTAAGTTATATTCTAAGTGTCATTTATTTAAATATATCTAATCTGATACCATCAGTGCTTATTTGTAATCAGTGGCATGTTCATTTAAGTCTGTCATCAGTATACTTGCTGGTTCTAGAGTGCAAGTATGCTATCTCTCATAAGGTAATTTGCATAAGCTTTAGGTCCAATTTGACCTACTTACTATTTCATATAACACTTTGGTATGTTCTAAGGACTGATAATAGGTTCTAGAGCAAATTCTGATTGGGAATTTGTTGGTATAAAATGTATCAAATGCTACTTTCCACCACAAATTCACTAGTAACATAACAATAGGTAATTAAGTCGTCTTAGGCTAAGTTGCTACAATTACTATGTAATATTTAATCAGTGCAAGGTCACTCTAGTGGCCTAAACTAGTATATCAGAAGTGAAAACAATAGAGTCCTCTTATATAGTAAGTAGTTAAACTTCTAGTCTAGGCAAATGCCCAAGTTTTTCTCAGAGTCAAGTATCCCTTAAGAGAAGTTTTGTAGAGTTCTTATAAAGTAGAAAGTAAAAATAAAGTCTTAATCACTCAAAGTAGTCTTTTAGCTCTAGAGCAATAGAGGACAAGATGATAGGGGTTTTTCTTTTTTGTACCTCTTTATGCTACTAGAGTATCATATTATAAGCAAGGATACAACAAAAGGAAAGAAAAAACATATAAATTACTAAAAGTAGCAAGGATAGAATAATGAGAAATAGACTCTGCCAATTATATGGCAATAGTGTAGTGACTGAGCCTAAATAACTTAGAAACTCTCCTAGTCCAAGTTGATAAGGAGAACTCAATAGAGTCCTTATTCAATTGTTATACACTACTTATGCACATTCTTGTATTTACCATTATTTATAAACTCCCACATACTCCTTTTATTCAACTCCTTTGTATGTCCAATCTTTTAGAAAATAAAAGAAAATAAAAGAAAAATAAAAGAAAAATAAACATTGACTTAGCTATTTTGCCAAGTCATAATAAATGGCCTCCTATTTCTTTAGTTCTTCTTTTAGTATTTGTCTCTGGTTGATATGATCACTCTTAAGCCTTTTGAGAGTTTGCAAAGAGCAGAGCTAAATACAAGTCTAACTGCTCTTGAGTATGTTATCTTCTTCTACCTTCTTTTTTATCTCTTTAATCAACTCCTCTACTCTTACTTTTACTTTTTCTATCTTGTTCTTCTCCATCTATATTTATATTCTTTACTTTCAACTTTCTTTTCTATACATTATTGGTGTTCTCTCACAAGATCTTTTCTATTTTTAGTTATCCATCAGAAATAATAAGCTCAATCTAATAGTTCTCTTATAAAGGTTAGCAGTTGCTAAAATATAACATCATTATAATAGAAAGCAAGTTGTTGGGATATTGAATCAATATCATAATCTGGCTGAGAACTTTCTAGAATATTTGTTTCCTTAATATAAGGTTGATAGTTTGTTGTTTGTACTCACAGGTTTACAGTGAAATATACTATTCTAAGACAAACCAATTTGCAACTTTATTTTCACAACACAAGTTTTCTAAGGTTTTGTTCATTCTTAAGAGTACTTTTAGAGAAAAGTCTAGTTATGAATATGTTATAAAATTCCCTAGACAGTTTTTATGAGTTCTGGATAATAGTAGTTATAGTCATTATTTTGCTACTCAAGTAGTATACACATGACTAGGTGTCTAGTAGTTATCTCTAAGGAGCTAGACTTGTTTCTTAAGCTAAATTATATTATAAATACTATGAAGAATATTACTTTATTACCAAAATTGGCTATTTGGTAGTAGTAATCACCAAAATATATATAAATAATATACAGTAATTGAATAAGAACTCTATTAAGTTCTCCTTATCAATTCAGATAAGAAAAATAAATTAAGTTATATTAGGCTAAGTCACTATACTGGAGATGGTTGATATGTAATTACATAAGCACTGACTATAACAATACAAAATGTTTTATTATAGTTATAGACAATTGCTTGAGTACAAACTAAACAAAGAGAGAATAGAGAAGAGTAGATATACAATAAGAGATCTAGATTCTAAATAAAGATAAATCTGTTAGTACTTACTAAACATGGTCCTAGGATATTCTCTTATAGTAGTTCTTTCTAATTAGAAATTTATTGAAGTATAGTGCTTTTTGTCAAATACATATTCAAGACTAAATAAATGTTATGACTTGGCAAAATGGCTAAGTCAATATTTATATTTATATTTTTTTTCTTATTCTTATTCTTTTCTTTTCTTTTAGTTAGTTAGTTATATTGGGATGTGTAAGATACTAGCTAGGGTTAGGGTTAGTATTTGTATATAAGTAACTCAAGAATTTAACAGGAACTCTATTGAGCTCTTCTTGTTAACTTGGATAAGGAGTAGAATTAAGTATTCACTACTCAATCTCTATAGTAAATGATCAAAAGTATATTAATAATAGTCACAAGTTAGAGCAGTAAAGTAAAAGATACTTATAGCTAGTAGAACCAAAAGTATGATGGAAGGATGTGACTATAGAGTAATATACCAAGTTCAATTATGAAAAGCATATAGGAAGAACTTCAGAAGAATAAAATGTTAGAAGAAAAAAAGGAATTTTTTCTTACCCCCAGCAATAAGGAGAATAGAGATATACATAGACCTTAATCAACAAACTGAGAAACTACAATATAACTATATAGTACTTATACTAAATTTAGGAAAAAAAGATATAAAAGTTCACAGACTACAAGACTACAATGTATATCTTAATCAAAGAGCCAAACTTATTCACTTCATTCTGGGTTGCAAAGTATGTTTTATCCTTGAGGATACATTCTGTTGTTTAATCTATACAGCTATATCATATCTATATCAATCCAAACAACAGTAGAAACAAAAAACCAAACCCTCACCTATAAAGAGCCTTCTTCTGGAATAAACATAAGTATCAAAGCAAAAATATATATACCATCAAATAAAGATAACAACACCATTAACTTTTCACCTTACTACTACCCTAACTTAATCTGTCATTACAGATAGAACCATCCCCAAAAACACATTCCCCCATATCCACTTGACAAGCAAGCAAACAAAAAACAAAACAAAAAAACAAAAAGAAGCAGATTATCAGAAGGTTGTCACTTACAAGTTCAAATAATTCTAAGAAAAAAGGAAACAATACTATGTGCTACGGATATAACAAAAAAAAACACAAAAAAGATATGCCACATTTGGAGGAGATAAACTGGATTAGTGGGGCGGAAAGGGGGAGGAAATAGGTACATATGAAGAGGGTACACAACGAAAAAAGCAAAGCAAGGCGACATTAAGAGGAGAGAAAGAAAATCTAAAAGAGACCGAGAATCTTCTCAAAAAAAGAGTGACAAATAGGACAGCAAAATGGGGACACACGAGGGAGCAAACAATGCAATACTTTAAGATAGAGGACACATGATTTGCAAGCAAAGAGGGAAAAAAAAATCTATCCGGTAAGACGATCAACGCAAATAAATCAGGTTCTTGCACTAACACCGATCGGCCTCAAAGGACTTCCGTGCAGTTTTTGGTAGTAGGAGCCAGCTTCTGTTTCAACCAAGACCCTGGCATCGGAAGGAGGAATCCACCTCTGTCTAGCATCGGCTTTCTCCTCACTGGTACTCCTGACCATCATTTTCGGGGGAGACGGCTGCGAGAGCCGGCGAGGC
>Ga0153965_1000185_pt1 | contig 12414 bp, 15 predicted proteins | sample TSFL049MetaG_FD_104707 | JGI IMG/M metagenome (GOLD analysis project Ga0153965, IMG submission 104707) | Attine ant fungus gardens microbial communities from Florida, USA - TSFL049 MetaG | ecosystem: Host-associated > Fungi > Mycelium > Unclassified | place: USA: Florida, Paynes | collected... | reverse complement strand
TTCTTGTCATATGACGGAAAATACCCATTTAATAATATAATTTCTTTTATATTTTATATTATTACTAATTTTTCGCTCCTAAACTCCTGTTGTCTACTCCTATAGGATCATAATGTAGACTAGTTACTTGTACTCCTCCTATTCCGGACTTAGTATAAGTACTCCAGTAGTTACATCCTAGTTCCTTAGTTCGTAGATTAAAGTCATTTACGTCTTCTCTTTGTCCTATCCTCACTCCTATCAATCTATACCACTCCTCTCCGAGATTCCTGACAACAATTCAGTCCTCCTGAAATATACAACCACATGCATGACAGTCGATCGAGGCACAGTACACGAGCTGAGGCCAAGGTTGTTCCCCCACTTTTGTTGTCAAATCCCTTCTATTCTGGGGTAACTCTGCTCCATTCCGGGTCACTCCACACGTCCCTGACAGATAACCACATTCTAGAGCTTAGTTCATCTCAAACCTTGCTCACTAATCTCATCAATTATCTTATCAACCCTCAGCTAACGATTATCGTGATTGTTAGCTACCTCCATATATAGCCAGGCCCTTGGCTTAAGGGGACTTCTTGGTCAGTTGGGGACTGAGAGAGGAAACTCTGCACCAAGTTCAGGCGTATAATTGAGTTCTAACCTGCTAATTGAATGTGATAGTTACATTTTCCTAGTATAAACCTTGTGCTGCGCTCCATTGTGAGTAGTACATGTAGAGGAGTGACAGTTACTTCTAGAAGGCTGTCTAGAGTAGGAGTTCCCTTCTTAGGGGCAATAGTGTAACCATAGTATTAGGGCAATAGTCAGTGGGGCAGTAGGCATCTGGCTGGGTAAAAATCTTGCACTCTAGCAGACATAGCAGTAAATAAGCAAGATTCAACATTCAATCCATATCTCTGAGATATCGCCATGATGTCTCAATAACAATATCATAACATCATGAGCAGTTTGTTCAGAGAAAAGCATACCTTCACTTCACTAAGGGCAAAGTTAGAAGGAAAGAGAGAGAGAGAATACTGGAAATACAGAGGGTTTGGACACTAAGCCCAACACTGCAGGAGAGAAAAGAAAGAAAAGGGGAAACTGACTTCCCAAAATAAATATGAAATTTTAGCAAGTAGAGTAATGAGATGTGAAATAAACTTGAGGGAGTAAGAGTCAAAAAACAAGAAGTAGAAGGTGGAGTGCTATAAGTGTGGAGAAAAGGGGCATAAGTGCAGAGAATGTCCATTATGGAAGAGAAAGGAAAGGGTGGTGCATGTAACAATGCCACAAAAGGCACAGCAAAAGGGAAAGGCACAGGAAAAAGAAAGGAGATTGAGGAGAGTGGAAGAAGAAGAGGCAGTGTGCGTAGTCAAGCCATGAGAAGTGTAGCAAGAGAAGAGAAAGAGCTCAGTAGAAGAGCTAAGGAGGAAGGCAGAAGAGCATTGTGAAAGAAGTATACCAAAGGAAGTATGCCTACTAGAGCTGGGATAGTACATAGAGGAGGTGATAGTCTTGTACCTAACTTACAAAGGGTGCAGGAGCAAGGGATGTCATGTAGAAGATAACAGGGGATAGAGAGTAATCTTATTCAAGAGGTGGAAGGTGTTAAGCCAATGTGGATGTGAAAAGAGAAGAGAGGAAAAGGCAACACGGTCCAGAGAGGCAAATGCGCAGCAAAGCGGCACACAGTTAAAAGAACCAGAAAGCGCAGCAAAGGAGAAAGTAAAAGAAAGGGACATCAGGAGAACATTTAAAATCCTAAGAAAAGTGTGGCTAGATATAGGAATAGAGAAAGTAGATATGCACAAAGGTGTAACAATAAAGGCACTCTTGGATAGTGGTGCCATGGGAATGTTTATGGACAGAGAAATGGCCAGAAAACATGGTTTCAAAATGACAAAGCTAGAAAGACCTCTGAAAATAAAAAATGTGGATGGAACAGAGAATAGTAAAGGAAATATCATGCATTAGGTAGAAGTCAATGTTTTCTACAAAAACTATATAGAAAGAATGAAGATGGATGTGTGTAATTTGGGAAAGACAAAGATGATATTAGAGATGCCTTGGCTATAAGCGCATAACCCAGAAATAAATTGGGAAACAGGAGAGGTAAAGATGACGAGATGTCTACCTTTGTGTAGAAGAAACCTAGCAGTAAAAGAAGATATAGAGTGGAAAAAGAAAATTGGAAAGAGAATAAGAAATATGGAGAAAACAGATAGAGATAAATGGGAATGGATAATGAAAGAAAAGTTTGATGAGGAAATTAAATTAGATAGAGAGAAAGTAAAGGAGATAGTGTCACAAAAGTTTTACAAGTGGCTAAAAGTTTTTGGGAAAATAGAGTCAGAAAAAATGCTGACAAGAAAACCTTAGGACTATGCAATTAATCTAAAGGAGGATTTTGTTCTAAAGAAAGGAAGGACATATCTAATATCAAGGCAAGAGAAAGAAGAGGTGCAAGAGTTTGTGGAAGAGCAGTTGAGAAAAGGGTACATTAAACCCTCAAAATCACTGCAAACCTCACCAGTGTTCTTTGTGGAAAAAAAGGATGGAAAGAAAAGGATAGTACAAGACTACTAATACCTTAACAAGGGGACAGTTAAGGACAATTACCTCCTGTCTTTGATTTCCGACTTGATTGACACCATAGGAATGAAAAAAGTGTTCACAAAAATGGATTTGCAATAGGGGTACAACAATGTACAAGTAAAAGAAGAAGACAAGTGGAAGGCAGCATTCACAACATACTTAGGAGTTTTTGAACCCACTGTTATATTCTTTAGTCTCACAAACTCACCAGCAACCTTTCAGGCAATAATGAATGACATTCTAAGAGACCTCATTAATACAGAAGAAGTAGTAGCATTCATGGACGACATCCTAGTAAAAACAGAGGAGGAGAAGAGACATAATGAAATAGTAGAAGAGGTATTGAGAAGGATAGAGGAAAATGACCTTGATGTAAAGCCTGAAAAATACATATGGAAAGTAAGAGAAATCAACTTCCTAGGGCTAGTAATGGGGTCAGGAGGAATTAAGATACAGGAAGAGGTAAGAGTTCTAGAATGACCAAGGCCAAAAACAGTCAAAGAGGTGTAAAAGTTTTTAGGGCTAGCAAACTACTATAGACAATTTGTCAAAGATTTCGCAAAAATAGCCAAACCAATGCACAAATTAGTCAGAAAGGACAAAAAATAGAATTGGGGAGATGAGCAGGAAAAGGCATTTAAGCAGTTGAAACAGGTGTTCACAATACGATCAGTGCTGGTAGCACCTGATTTAGATAAGGAAATGAGGGCAGAGGTAGACATATCAGAATATACAATAGGAGAAACATTATTAATGAAGTGTGAAGATGAGAAGTAGAGGCTGGTAGCCTTTATCTCGAAATCATTAAATGAGGCAGAAATAAATTACAAAATTCACAATAGAGAGATGTTGGCGATAATTAGATGCTTAGATGAGTAGAGACACCTGCTGGAAGGAGCGCAAAGTAAATTCAAAATTTGGAGTGACCACAAAAATCTAGAGTACTTTATGAGCAGCTAAAAGTTGAACCATAAACAAGTAAGATGGGCATTATACTTGTCTAGATTTGACTTTACACTCAAACATGTGCCAGGATCCAGTATGGGAAAAGCTAACAGTTTAAGTAGACAACCAGACTGGCAAAGAGGGATAGAAAGGGACAATGAAAACAGAACGTTGTTAAAGAAAAAGTGGTTAAAAGTTAGAGCAACACAAGTAGAAGAAGTAATAATAAATAAAGTGAATCTATTAGAAAAGATAAGAGGATTAAAGGCAAAAGACGACAAGGTTGTCAAAGCAGTAAAAGAGATGAAATGGGCAGGAGTAAAGATATTGAGAGATGAAGAATGGAGAGAGGAAAATGAACTTATGCTAAGAGATGGAAAGGTATATGTTTCTAAAGATGAGAAATTAAGAGTAGAAGTTATCTGGCTATATCATAATATGCTAGTAGAGGGGCATAGAGGACAGTGGAAAACAACAGAGCTGGTCACCAGGAATTTCTGGTAGCCAGGGGTAACAAAGGAAGTTAAGAAGTACATAGAAGGATGCGACACATGCCAGAGAAATAAGAATCGAACAGAGACACCCACAGAAAAGTTAATGCCAAACACAGTACTAGAGAAACCCTGGGCACATATATCAGTGGATTTTATCATGAAACTACCATTGGCACAGGGATATGACAGCATCTTGGTAGTATGCGATAGGATGACAAAAATGGTGTACTTTGTGCCAACTATGAAAAGAACCTTGGCGGAAGGAGTGGCAAGATTGTTCCAGAATAATTACATGGGTTATCAGAAAGTATTATAATGGATAAAGGAGCACAATTTGCAGCAGAGATGATGAAAGAGCTAAATCGAATGCTAGAGATAGATACAAAGTTGTCAATGGCTTACCACCCACAGATAGACGGCCAAACAGAAAGAATGAATCAAGACTTAGAATAATACTTAAGAATGTTCATTAATCATTGACAAAAGCAATAGTCAGATTGGTTAGTGACAGCAGAGTTTGCATATAACAACAAAGTACAGACGAGTACAAAGGTGTCACTGTTCAGAGCAAATAATAGACAAGATCCATGCATGGGATTCGAAATGAGGAAGAAGGGAAAATTTAAGAAGGCAGAAGAGTTTGCAATGAGGATAAAAGAGGTACATGAGGAAGCAGAAGCAGCACTAAAGAAAAACCAGAAGGAGATGAGGAAATACACTAATAGAAAAAGAAGTAAGGTAGAGGAATATAAAGTAGAAGACCAGGTGCTTTTAAGCACAAAGGATCTCAAATATTAGATGAAAGAAAGATGATTGGAAAAACTGATAGAGTGATTTGTGGGACCTTACCAAGTGAAAGGAATCATTTCAACAAATGCCATAGAGTTAGATTTGCCAAGCATGGTTAAAATACATTCAGTGGTAAACGTCAGCAGAGTATATAGATATAGAGATCAAGTTGAAGGCCAGAAAAAGGAACAGCTGGCACCAGTTATAATCGAAGAGGAAAAAGAATATGAGGTGGAAAAAATACTAAATAAAAAGAAGTTCAGAGGGAAGGATCGGTATTTAGTACAGTGGAAAGGCTATTGTAAGGGGACCCCTAACACATGACTCCAGAGTCTATACTAGTCCTCCGGAGTGATCCTGCAGCTGATCCAATATTACTATGTAATATTGGATCTTACCCCTATCATTCCAAGAGCACTCTGTTACCTTCTAGCACATTTTCATTGTTTAGACCCTGGTTACCAATGCAGGGACATGAGGGCACTGTATATATAATGTAGATTATTCCCTCTGGGAGCTTCATCTAATTCTCTGAGGAATCTCCTGGAGGTAAGTTGTAACATATTCCATAGTACAATTTATCTGAGGAATCTTCTAGAGTGTACCGCTCCGGTCACCCTTACAGCAGAATTAGATCTTACTGTCAGAGCCCTGGAAATTCTCAGTGGACAGCCACCTTCTGGTTGCTCTCTACTAACAAACTCCGGCCCTCTGATCACTCTGCTCCAAGAGAGATGTTGCTTCCTATGAACACCTCTCCAGCTGTTGCCAATACCTTGGGCTACCTGTAGCACCATCTCCAAGAGTTGACTGAACGTCAGAACGCTTTGGAACATACCATCAACACTACTCCCACGGGCCTGACAGCCCAACTACAACAACTCACTCAGCTCATAACTGCTCCCACTCCAACAGTCGCTCTGCCTCCAATACCCACATCTCTGCCCCCTGTCAGCTCTCCTTCCCTGGTTCCGTCTGCCTTGTCTAAATAGCAGACGAGGCCAAAACTCCCTTCTTGTAAGGGGACAGCCTATAATAGCTTAGATAACCTGGTATAGGTAAGCATTATCTAGCTTGCCCTTGGATCCTCAGAGTCCGCTATTAATAGTTCCCTTCCCTCTTGTTCTCGTCACCATGGTATGTGTTACATAGCCTTATTAGGTAGTGTAGTTATTAGTATCTTGATCTGTGTTCCTGTAGCAACCGGCGTACAGACCAGGCTAGTCTAGTATAAGTAGCTAGTGATGTACAGTAGAATATCTTACCTCAACATTAGTTTGATCTCCTAGGCTATTCATCGATATAACTTAAGACACCTCCTCTACTATAGTCAAGTGTGTTCTGGGACACCTCTGAGTGTCCTCTTACACTTCTCCCCCAGACTTCTCCAGTGAACAGAGCTCTGGTCGAGCCTTCTTCAACTCCTGTACATTATATCTATGTCTAGCCCTGGAGCAGTTCAGCTGCAATGAAGAGAAAATCTTATAGACCCTAGCCTTTTTCAAAGATAGACAAGCTGTGAGGTGGTCCGAGAATCTCTTTTGCCAGGAGGTGGACACCAGCATCTTTGCCATCCAATCCTGGGCCCACTTTGAACAATAGTTCTGAAGTCAATTCTTTCCAGTCAATGCGGAAGCAGATGCCGTTAATGCTCTGGAAGGCTTCTCATATTATCAAGATAACTGAACAGTGGACGACTACTTAGACAGTTTCCTGACCTTGGTCTCCAACACCAGATACACTGACCCCTGGACCCTGGTAGTAATAAAGTTCCGCCAGGGCCTCAAGTCAAACATCCAGAGCCAGATCACCACCATGCCCTTCGGACGACCCGCTGACACTGATCCGGAGGCTTGGTATGCACCCGCCTGGAGAATCAACCAAGTACGGTTGACCAATGAGGCCTTTCAATCTATGCTTCAGTTAATGGCTGTGGCCCCCACGCGCTCTGCCCTTCCCTGGCCTACCCCTCTCTTGACATTCCACCTTTTTCAGTCTATTCCGCCTCCTGTTCCACTAAGGCCCACTCCGCCTGTACCGTCCGGAGGAATACCTATGGATGTAGACACAGTCCAGAAGGCATGCTCCCTACCTCCATGAGGGTGCTATCGGTATGGAGAGGCCAGCCACCTCATAAAGGACTGCCTCTACCGCTTGGACATCTGAAAGCTGACCATGAAGCAATGGGAAGAATTGATCGAAGATTTAATGGCTTTGAAGGATGCAGTAGAGGAAGAGGAAGTAGGCTCTGTCCCAGAGAAGGATTTTGTTTAGTGCAACCAGCAAAAAGTGTGCCCCAGTTGCTGTTAGTAAATAGGTTCACTGTATTGAATGTAGAAAAAGAAGTCAATACAGATATCCGTGAACCTATAGACGCATTCCTCCCCTTCGCTCTGGACAGGAAAGCCCTGCCTCGGAGGTCGAAATAGGAAAAGAGACTACCCAGACAACTCTCCACTAATATTCTTGATGCCCGCAGAATGTCTATCATCCTTCCTATTGAGATCAGTACCACTGACACTAGCAAGGTGTATTCCGTCAAGATGCTTTTGGACTCCGGGGCTATGGGCAGCTTCATAGACAGAGACTTTGTCTGTACGAAGGGTATTAGCATCCGGAACATCTCTCGCCCTATACTAGTGTTCAACGTGGATGGCTCTCCTAACGAAGCAGGGCAGATCTCTGAAGTGGTAGATGTAGTTCTCCATTATAAGATCCACTCTAAGAGAATGCTCCTTACCATCTCCAACCTCAGGAGGCAAAGCATGATCCTTGGCTACACCTGGCTCAAGGACTATAATCCGGAGGTCAATTGGCAAACTGGAGAAGTGCAGATGAACCGGTGCCTCCCTTGATATGAAGGATACCATGTGGTGTGAAAGGAACAAGTGTCGCAGAAGAAAATGGAGGCCAGAGCTGTTAACGTCTGCTGAGCCAGACCCTCTCTGGAGTATGTGGAAGACTTGAAGGGAGACAAAAACCCCCGGAGTGACGAGATTGAATATGAGATAGGGAACAGACTCTTTATGACGAGACTTCTCCTGGAATTCATCACGGAAGACCTTTGTACCACCTCTACGATCTCTCAGAACTTGCAGAAGGAGCCTGTCAAGCCTCGGAAACACAGAAGGGACTTCTCACCCTACCTGACTATACTAAAGGGTTTGAATTGGTGTTCGCAAAGGAAGACTTTGACATCCTCCCGGAGCACAGGCAGTGGAACCACGCTATTAAGCTCATTCCAGGCTTGGAGCCTAAGTCATCGAAAGTTTACCCCCTGTCTTCAGTGGAACAAAAGGAGTTGGACTCTTTCCTAGAGGAGAACCTGTGTACCAGACAAATTCGCCCTTCCAAATCTCCTATGGTAGCCCTGGTATTCTTTATCAAGAAGAAGGATGGCTCACTCTGGTTGGTCCAGGACTACTGAGCACTCAATTCCATGACGGTCAAGAATAAGTACCCTCTCCCACTGATCTCTGAACTCATATCGCAACTCCACGGAGCAAAATACTTCACCAAGCTGGATATCTATTGAGGTTTCAACAATATCTACATTAAGCCTGGAGATGAGTGGAAGGCAGCCTTCCAGACCAATCAAGGCTTATTTGAACCTCTGGTAATGTTCTTTGGAATGACTAACAGCCCAGCTACCTTCCAAACTATGATAAACGACATCTTCTGAGACCTCATAGCGGAAGACATTATGGTGGTCTATCTGGATGACATTCTGATCTTTACCAGGATAAAAGAGGAGCATGCAAAGGCTATCAGATGGATATTGCAGGTCTTACAGAAGAACAAACTCTTCCTCCGTCCGGAGAAGTGTGAGTTCTGCAAAGAGCAAATTGGGTACTTGGGACTAGTTATCTCAGAGAACGAAGTTTCCATGGACCCCATCAAGGTTGCGGGAGTCAGAGAGTGGCCTACTCCAGAAAACAAGACGGATGTCCAGGTATTCCTAGGCTTTGTGAACTTCTACCAGAGGTTTATTCGAGACTTCTCTGCCAAAGCTCGACCTCTCTTTGACTTAATACGCTCCGAACAAGTCTGGACATGAAATGGAAAAGAACAGGCAGTCTTTGAGGACCTCAAAATGGCAATGACCACTGCCCCAGTGTTAATGTTCCCTTAGGACTTGGAGCCCTTCTGGGTTGAAGTGGACAGCTCAGACTTTGCCACAGGAGCAGTCTTGTCTCAGCAGTCAACGACGGACAGAAAATGGCACTCCATGGCATTCTATAGCAAGTCCCTATCCTCTGTGGAGCAGAACTACAAAATCCATAACAAGGAAATGCTAGCCATTATCCATGCATTAGAAGAGTGGAGGCACTTCCTGAAAGGAGCAACCTATCCAGTAGAGATCTAGACCAACCACAAGAACCTTGAGTATTTCATGATGGCCAAGAAACTTAACCGTTGTCAAGCCTGTTGATCTTTGCATTTGGCTAGGTTTGACTTTCTGCTCTACTACCGTCCTGGACGTACCATAGGCAAACTGGACGCACTGTTGAGAAGAGCCAATCACAGAAACGGAGCCTTGGACAATGAGAATGTAGTCCTTCTTTAACCAGAATTCCTTGCAGTGCATGCTCTGGAAGGGGTGGAACTGATAGGTATAGAACAGAAGATCTTGTCTGACATCCGCAAGGGGAACCAGAACGGAGACCAAGAAGAACCCATAGCTAAGGCAGCACAAGAGCTCTGGAGCTCCACTAACGAGGCCGTACACTCCTCAGAGTGGTCGAACATAGACGGCCTACTCCAGTTCCAAGGGAAGATATATGTACCATGGAGTCTGGACCTACACAGGCAGATCATAGCCCTTTGCCACAATACCCAGATTGCAGGATACCCCAGATACTGGAAGACACTAGAACTAGTGTCCCAGAACTACTGGTGGTCTCAGATGTCTAGGTATATTGGCCAGTATGTAAGTACCTGTGATCTCTGTCTCCAGACAAAACCTTGGCAATACTCTCCAGTCAGTAAGCTCTAACCACTCTTCATTCCGGATGCACAGTGGGACATGCTCAGTGTTGATTTTATGGTAGAGCTTCTGGAGTCTTCTGGACATGACACTGTCATGACAGTCGTGGATGCTGTCTCCAAAAGAGTCCACTTCATTCCAACGTACATGACAGTCACAGTAGAAGGAGCAGCCCGACTCTTCCTCCATTATGTCTGGAAACTCCATAGCCTCCCGAAATGTGTTGTCTCCAACCACAGATCCCAATTCATAGCTTCGTTTACCAAGGAACTGTACAGGCTATTAGGTATATGAATATCCTCCTCTACAGCTTGGCACCCCCAAATAGATGGACAAATGGAACACGTCAACCAGGAGCTCGACCAGTTCCTCTGCCTATTCGTCAACGAACAACAGGACGACTGGTACGACCTCCTACCCATCGCAGAGTTCCAGCACAACAACCACATCTACTCTGCAATGCAACAACCTCTGTTCCTACTGAACACAGGACAAATTCCCTACATGGGTTTTGAGCCAGGACAGAACTCCTCTAGCCTAGAGATGGTCAATGAATTCACCAAGAGAATAGAGTCCACTGTAAGGGGACAGCCTATAGTAGCTTAGATAACCTGGTATGGATAAGTATTATCTAGCTCGCCCTCAGATCCTTGGAGTCCACTATTAATAGTTCCCTTTCCTTTTGTTCTTGTCGCCATGGTATGTATTACATAGCCTTATTAGGTAGTGTAGTTATTAGTGTCTTGATCTGTGTTCCCATAGTGACCGGTGCACAGACCAAGCTAGTCTAGTATAAGTAGCTAGTGATGTATGGTAGAATATCTTACCTCAACATTAGTTTGATCTCCTGGGCTATTCATCGATCTAACTTAAGATGCCTCCTCTACTATAGTCAAGCATGTTCTGGGACGCCTCCGAGTACCCCTTATATCCGCCACCAAGGAAGCCAAGTCCACAATCTGCAAGATGCAGGAAAACATGACAAGATACTACAATTGAAGAAGGTCTCTGGCCCCTGTATTCAAACCAGGGGACTGGGTATACCTAGACACGTCGGATATCAAAATGATACGTCTATCTCTGAAGTTGTCACATCGCAGACTGGGACCCTTCGAAATCGAGCGCCAAGTGGGACCGATAGCCTACCGACTCAAGTTGCCCCACAGATTGAGACAGTTGCACCTAGTGTTCAATGTGGTTAAGTTGTCCACCACTCTGGATGATCCGATACCAGGAGGGAAGCCACAAGCCCCGCTGCCACCTATTGTCGTCAACAGAGAACCGGAGTGGGAAGTAGAAGAAGTATTAGATAGTCACTGGCACCGGAGGAGGTTCCAGTTCCTGATTAAGTGAAAAGGCTTCAGCAGAGAACATAACTCTTGGGAGGTGGCCTTTGATGTCAAGACACCAGACCTCATCACGGAGTACTACCAAAAGCACCCAGCTGCTCCAAGACACATCTGCCAGATAGACTTTGATACTCTTTTCAAGTCCAGAACTGTTGCTTCAAGATGCAGCAATCTTGGAGGGAGGGTAAATGTAAGGGAACCCCTAACACACAACTCCAGAGCCCATACTAGTCCTCCAGAGTAACCCTGCAGCTGATCTAATATTACTACATAATATTAGATCTTACCCCCATCATTCCAAGAGCACTCTGTTACCTCCTAGCACATTTTCATTGTTCAGACCCTAGTTACCAATGCAGGGACACGAGGGCACTGTATATATAATATAGATTATTCCCTCCGGGAGCCTCATCTAATTCTCTGAGGAATCTCCTGGAGGTGAGTTGTAATATATTCTATAGTACAATTTATCTGAGGAATCTCCTGGAGTGTACCGCTCTGGTTGCCCTTACAGCTATATGGCAGAAGAAGATACTTGGGAACCAAGAGAAAACTTGGGAAACACAGAGGACCTAGTTAAAGAATTCAAGAAAGAATATGGCGAAATTGGGAGAGTAAGAAAAAGAAGAAATAAAGATAGAAAAGGAGAGTTATCAGATAGGTATATGGCAAAGATGTTATATGGATGGGATGACAAAAGGTTCAATAAAGAATACTAGAGATGGCTGGAGAGAAATTGGAACAAATGGAAGGGAAAAGAAAAGAAAAGGATCGACAATGAAGAAGAGGAAGAAAAAGACGAGGAAGAAAGAATAGAGGAATGGGATGAAGAAGATAAGATAGGAAAGATGGAAGATCCATACGACGAGTTATAGAAAATTTTTGGGATGAAAAATTCTTAAGAGAGGGGTACTGTCATAAGTCATCTCGACCATGACTACAAAATATGACATGGACTGGAATCAAACTCTGAACTAATAGGGACTTGTAGAATAAATAGAGACAAACAGTACAAAAATGTATAAGTAGTATAGCAGAATAAAACAAGGACTCTATTAAGTTCTCTTCTAATACTGAAGAGCTCCCTTAATCCTAACCCAGGATTAAGATCTTAAGTCAGTTGCTGACAAGTAGTAGGAAGAATACAATAGAGAACTCTATTGAGTTCTTTCTAAACATCCATCTAGAATAAACTCTAAGTCTTCATGACTCAACATTAACACTTAATTAATTACCTATAGATAGTCATCTGTTTTTTCTTAGAACAAAGGAT
>Ga0153965_1000183_pt1 | contig 12428 bp, 11 predicted proteins | sample TSFL049MetaG_FD_104707 | JGI IMG/M metagenome (GOLD analysis project Ga0153965, IMG submission 104707) | Attine ant fungus gardens microbial communities from Florida, USA - TSFL049 MetaG | ecosystem: Host-associated > Fungi > Mycelium > Unclassified | place: USA: Florida, Paynes | collected... | reverse complement strand
TATTAAGTAAAATATCTCAGGAGTCACCTATGAAGGTAGACGACTAATTATTCACCTATTAAGTAAAATATCTACAGAGGGATAGTTAATTCAAGTATGAAACATAAGTAAAATGATCTCACCTCAGGAGTCACCTATGAAGGTAGACGACTGAGGGAGTTGCTAAGCAAAGTCTAAGTTTATATGGATGTGTTGGTTCTACTCTGGTTGCCCGGTTGCTACAGGGTAGAATGGAAGAAGGAATTATGTTGACATCATTAGATGCAGAAGGAATAAAAAAGATCAACTCCATGTGGAAAATACGGATGATGTCAGTCCATACTTCAATACTCCTCCTGGACTGATGCATTCGTTGATCTTGTAGTGAGTCCCAGGCAGTTCACGAATTTTCATAGCGTGTCTCTTGGTAGGGGTTTTGTGAGCACATCAGCTATGTTGTCAGATGTTGGAGTATATCGAAAAATGACATTGCCTGATTTAGTATGCTCTTTGATGAAATGGTGTCGAATATCAATGTGCTTTGTACGTCAATGGTTTTTGTCAGTGGTACTGTTTGCTATGGAGCCACTGTTATCTGCACAAATGATGATAGGCCTTTTGACTAGTAACCCAACTTCGTCAAGGTACTTGGATATCCACAAAGCTTGAGTAGTTGCTCTCGAAAACACCATGAACTTTGCTTCCACTGTGGACAATGCTACAGTGTCCTGCCTTTTGCACTCCCAAGAGATTGGACCACCAGCCACTACAAAAACATTCCCTTCAGTCGAACGCCTAGTATCTCTGCAACCAGCGTAATCAGAGTCAACATATTCAATTGGCTCGAGGCTACTGCCACCCTTGTAAGTGATGCCATAGTGTTTAGTACCTTTGATGTATGTCAGGACATGTTTAAACGCATTCCAATATGCTATTCCTGGGTTGTGAGCAAAGCGAGCAAGTATGTTGACAGAAAATGTCAAATCTGGTCTTGTCGCAACTTGTAACCACATAAGTGAGCCTAAAGCTTCGCGAAAGGGAATTTTCTTCATCTCGTTTTCTTCATCTGGGGTTGTTGGGCAATCTTCACTTGATAGTACTATGCCAGGAGATAGAGGAGTCGTTGTTGGTGAGCAAGAGGTTATATTGAAATGATTTAGGAGGCGTTCACAATAAGCCTGTTGTGATAGTGTAATATCTCCATCTGTATTCCTGTCGATTCGCATTCCAAGAATGAATTTAGCTTCTTCTAAGTCTTTAATCTTGTAGCTCGACCCTAGTTGCAATTTGGCCAAGTGTTCTCCTTCTAGAGTTGACAACGCCCCTAGAACATCATCTGTCCAAGTAGAGGTCAGTGTCAGTTCGTCGTCATGTACTTTAGATCGGATTTGAGGATCAGCACGCGATTTGTAATATCCATGCCTCTCAAATGTCTTGTCTAAGTTTTCTGCCCAGTCATGGGCACCCTGTATGGTCCCATATAGTGTTTTCTGTAGTTTCCAGACATAGTCAGCTCCTCCTTCTTCAAATCCCTTGGGTTGTTCCGTGAAGACTTTGAATGTGCTATCGCTGTTAAGAAAGGCAGAGACAAAGTCCACTTGCCATAAGCGAAGTCTTCGTGATGCAGCTATGGCATATAGCAGACGAACTAATTCGAGGCGAGCTACAGATGTGTAAGTCTCTTCATAATCCTCCTCTATAACCTGGGTAAATCCCTTTGCCACAGTCCTCGCCTTTCTCTTTTCAATATTGCCACTGTTATCCCATTTAATTGCATACACCCATTTTGATCCTACAACATTCTTGTTTGCTGGACATTGTATTAGCTCAAACACACCTCGCTCCTTTAGCATTTCGAACTCCTTGACCATCGGCTCCCACCAAAGTTCAGGTTTCCTTATGGCTTCATTGAATGTCCTTGGTATCCATATATCAGTATCCACAGAAAATATGTGGGGCCAGCTGAGATACTCTTGAGATTCCATAAGCCGATTCGATGGTTTGGGAGTACGCCGGGATCTTCTTGTTGCCAGTGATGCCTCCCCATCATCGTGTTGTGATCCATACTCATTTACTGGTGGTCCAGTTAGTGGTATATTAGTAGTTTGAGTCGTAAGGTCTGTATTCTTCTCGCGTTCATCTTCATGTAGGTTGCTAATGGTTGATGGTCGGGGTGCAATTACTTGTAGTGATGGCCCAACTGGTTCCTGTTTGAGTTCCCTTTCTATTCTATGATTTCTATCTTCCTCAATCACTTGTATCTGGTTGCCTGGTCTATAAGAGAAGGGGTCGTTTTCGTCTGTGAAGGATATTGGAGTTAGTTGTCTAGCATAGTGAGTAATTCCTTCTTCAAAAATAACATCGCGAGATCTGAATATAGCACCAGTATTTTTCTCTAGTAATTTATAACCGTCGTGTCCAAAATAGCCAAGCAAGGCAACCTTGACTGATCGAGGGAAAAGTTTGGACAGATTCAAGTCACCTGGTATATGGGCATAAGCAGTAGTACCAAATGGTCATAGGTGGGATATGTCCTGTTGTCGTCCAGACCAGAGTTCAGCAGGGATAGTACCAGGCCGCCTAGACGATGGGATCAGATTTCAGGTATATACTACTGTTGATACTGTGTTAGCCCAGTATTTTAGTGGCATTCCAGACTCTGCCATTGCTGAGCGTGTTGCATCGAGGATCATGCACATACTATGTTCAGCTGTGCCATTCTGTTGGTGAGCATATAGCGTGGTAAATTGGAAAACTAAGCCCTGATCCTTCCTATATTGTTCCCAGGCTGTGTTAAACCACTCTCGTCCCATATCAAGTCGTAGTTGTCTTATTCTTTTACCCGTTTGACACTCTGCTTCTGTTTGATATGACTTGAGAACCTTCAACGTGATGTCAGCTGACTTTGCAGGCAGAAATGCGACGGTTCTGTATGATAAAAAGCCATCCATCATCATCATGAAATATCGTGATCCACCAGCTGATTGAGTTTGTGCAGGTCCCTATATGTCTATATGTACTCGTTCTAGCACATCCTTTTCCTTGGCGACATTTTCGTTATAGGGTCGAGAGGTATGTTTTCCATAAATACAGTCTTCACATTGGCCTCTCATGCTCAGATCCCCATCAATGTGAAGTCCATCAACAAGTTGTTTTGATATCATTTCACGAACAGTATCTGCTCCAGCGTGGGCAAGACGTCGATGCCATGTGTCGAAACTAGTAGGCTTTCGGTTTGATTGCGCTATGAAAGCTTCTGGTGACGATTGAACAATTTTGACTATATACATATTGCCAGACTTGACTGCTGATAAGACTCTTGAGCTATCTGCTAGTTCAACAATAGCTTTTCCATCCTTGAAGATTACTGCAGTGCCTTTCATTTCGAGTTTTGACACTGATATTAGGTTAGATCTTAGTTCAGGAGTATGAAGAACGTCTTCAAGAATGATGTTTCTGACTCTTCCATTAATGTAAGTCTGGAACTTGACGTCTCCTTTGCCTATGATGCTGAAGACTGATCCTTCGCCTGCAGAGAGCCCTTCTGATGGGTTTATGAGTGGTGTATATGAGGAAAACATTGATTTATCAACGAAACAGTGATCGCTCGTGCCGGAGTCAATTAAAGTGAGTCTACTTTCTGTTTTGGCATGAAATATGACAGGGTCTCCACTAGTCTGGTCATTACCTACTCGCACCCCCTTTGATCTCTGATCCTGGTTGGTAGTTTTGTTACAACTATAGGATTTATGAGAGTTAGAGCTCATTGCGATTTCAGGGGGTGGAGGAGGTTGTACCTTGATGTCGGAGTCTCCCATTGTCATGAAAGCGAAGGTCTGTTTATCCTCTTCTTCTGCCTTGGCAACATTTGCAGTAGGTGTTTGGTGTGACGATCCTTGCCTAGTACCAACTGCAGTACCTCTAGTGCCTCCTCTTTTTCCAAAACCTGAAGGAAATTGACCTTCTTTCCCTCCTCCTGGCCAGTAGCATACTTCAATTGTGTGGCCACGATGTTTGCAGTTCGGGTTGGTGCAAATAAGCTGAGAATTTGTTCTTTGTTTTTGGGTTGTAGTATAAAGTGCCATACTATTTTGGCCCATTTTTGGGGGCTGATTTCAGCTAATCCTAGCATACCAGGATTGGAGTCGTGATATAGTTTCTGCCGAGTTCATATTTCCATAAAGACCAGCAACTACCGAGTCCCAGGATTGAGGTAATGCATTCAAAATAATAAGTTTGAAGTCTTCATCAGTTAATTTTCCTCCCAGGGCATTAACATTTGAGAATTTCTTTCGTAATGTGGTTATGAAGAGGTCGAAGTCAGTGTGATCAGTGTAAAGTGTATTGCGTAAGTCTTGCACAGCGTTTTGTCGAGCCATAGCTGAAGCATTCTCATAGATGTCAATGTATGACTGCCAGGCCTCTGCTGCAGTCCCATCAATGTTAATTCCCCTTCCTACTGCATCTTTAGTGTTAAAGAGGAGAAGTCCCATTGTCCACGCATCACAGTTAGTCTACTCTTCAAGAGATGGTGATGTGGAGCTCCAAGGAGTCTCAGTAGGAGTTGCTGGAGCTAGTAATGTAGTTTCTTTACCCGGAGTGCTTGTATTACTTGTCATGACAGGTTGTTTTATAGATCCTTCTAAGTATCCCATTGCACCTCTTTGGTTCGCAGCAAGACGGATAAGCCTTCGCCATGAAGCCCAGTTCGTTCCGTCAAATTTGTCATTTTCTGCAAATGTTGGGGTTGATCCTATAGATGACATTGTGATGTTCTGCGCTAGGGGCGCGGGGGCCGATAACCTATTAAGTAAAATATCTACAGAGGGATAGTTAATTCAAGTATGAAACATAAGTAAAATGATCTCACCTCAGGAGTCACCTATGAAGGTAGATGACTGAGGGAGTTGCTAAGCGAAGTCTAAGTTTATATGGATGTGTTGGTTCTACTCTGGTTGCCCGGTTGCTACAGGGTAGAATGGAAGAAGGAATTATATTGACATCATTAGATACAGAAGGAATAAAAAAGATTAACTCCATGTGGAAAATACGGATAGTGTCAGTCCATACTTCAATACTATGGTCTCCATGCTACTCGTCAACTAACTTCTTTTGCCACATGTTGTGACTGTGACTACACTGTGACATGACCATTCTGTGACTCTGTGACTTGTCACATAATATCTTCCCACACACTACCTTAGTAATAAAAGAAAAGAAAAAAGATATTAAATAGTAACATTATATCTTTCATATCTTGTCAATATTCCTTCTTGAATTCTTCAATTGTTTCTTATGCATTCTTCAAATTCTCTCTTCCTTCCCAGGTATTGGACTCCACTGTGAATCCCTTTCAGCATACTAGGTATTTATCCTTTTCTCTTATTTGTCACTTATTCAATATTCTTTCTACTTTTTACTCTTACTCTTCCTCGATTATGACTAGAGCTGGTTGCTCCTTCTTCTGACCTTCTACTTGCCCTACATATTTATGTATTCTACTAACATTTACTACCAGATGTATCTTTACTATACTAGGTAGTTCTAACTTTACTATATTTGATAATATAATTTTCTTAATCTTATAAGGGCCAACAAACCTCTCTGTCAACTTCTCTGTTCTCCTACTGACCATTTGATACTTCAGATCCTTAGTACTCAACATCACTAAGTCTCCTACTCTATAGTTGTTAACCTCTGCCCTCTTTCTGTCCATATACTTCTTCATTTCTTTCTATGCTTTCCCTAGTGTTACTTTAACTTCTTCTTGTATATTCAATTCTCATATTAATCCTGCCACAAACTGGGGTCCTCTATCTGAAATAATGCTCTCTAGTAACCTATGCAGTTTCCACATGTTATCCCTAAACAATCTTGCCAATCCTTCTGCCAATGTTTTCTCTGTGGTAGGTATAAAATGTACTATTTTAGTTAATCTATTGATTACTAGTAAAATTGAGTCGTATTCTTGGGCTAACAGCAATTTAGTGACAAAATCTGCCGATATATGTGTCTAAGGTTTTCTTAGAATAGAATTAGTGTCACAATGTAATGATCGATCTCATTTCTTATAGGTGTTCACTATGAGGCAACCACATGGACTACTTTTTCATTTCATATTACTTCATATATCTAATGGCTCAGTCAATGTCTCACTAGTAGGGCATGTTCTTCACTTAGCAGACCTCATGTCTGCCATATGTATTCCTCACATACTCCTCATGGTATATAGGTATATATACAGTAGATACTCTCTTATATTCCCTATGCTTTACCAATTGTATCATTCCTTTCCTTCCTTAACTCTTATATTATCCTCAAGTCTTTACTTGAAGTTGCAACCTGAGTTACTCCTCAAGGTTGTAACATTTGGTAAAGCATCACCAACTCACCTTGTAACTAGGAGAACAGCAAATTAATAGACTAGCCATTGGTATATCGCAAAGATTGCTACTGAACGTATAATTAGAGCACAAGAGATAGAAGACCTCAAAGAACGACTTAGTTCAGTTCACATCAGTGAAGAGTAGTCAGAGTACCAAGAAGAGTCTAAAGAATAGGATAAACCAGAGACAAAATCAGAGGCCAACAAAACAGGCAATAAAGAAGAACCCAATGAGTTAAGTGACGCACCATCAGTAAGATAACCAAGACAAAATATGTCTGGAACATGAGTAGGTATACTAGCACCAATAACTAGAATGGCATCAGTACTAGCACCAACAGAGGTAATAAACCACAAATCAATGGTCCCAGAACCTGGATATTATTGTAATACTAGGCAGATTCTGAGGAGAAACTGCAGAAGCATTTGCTTAACAGAAACTCAATAAGATAGATAGAGAAGACAACACTCCAAGTTGGAATATCTTTGAGGCAGAATTACAACTGGTCTATAGTAACAAGATGAAAAAAGCCAATGCAGAATGGTACATCAAAATATTTATACAAGGCAAGAAACATATTGTAGACTTCCTTATCAAATTTATGGCTTTAGCAAGCAAAGCACAGACAGATGATCAGTATACAATATTTTTGCTGAAGAAGAATGTTGAAAGAGTGCAAAAGGGAATTACATACTGGGACAAACAAAGTAATGATGTGCTAGCTCCCAATTGCATACTAAAGGTTCGAGGGGAGATAATCAAAGATGAAGGTTTATAAATAATTAGAAAACAGAAATTATACACAGCTCCAATAAAATATAAGTTGGTGGTTGTAAAAGGATTGTAAGATCTCTCTAGATTGTCATCACATAGCCTCCCTAAGGTATCAACCTTTACACACCATAACAAAAGCTTCTCTGGAAAATACAGTTAGTTGATCACTCATGGACCCTCTACACTTAGTTGCCCCCTCGTCTGCACCCCCAACACCAAACCTTATGGGTGTGATACAATCCAAGTGTGTACCTAGCCAAGCTTTCCCAGCCTACTGTCCTCTTTGAAGCCTGTCTGAGTTGCATCTGTATCTTCTCCCTAGATTGAGTTCTGGGTATATTCTGTGTTGTTCTCAAGACACCCCATTAGTCCCAGTCTTCTTACTCTTAATAGATTCACATTTACGATTCCAGAGGCAGTGTAGATGGAGGTAGGAGTCAAGAGGTTCTCTTCCTATCCAACTGCACACTGGATACTATATTAAAATGATTACAAAGCCCTGAAACTCAAGGAATAAAATATAAAAAGGAAACTATTACTACTTTTGATGTTCCCTCAGTCTCTTCTCATGCTAAGTCCATCCAAATCCCCACTAATGACATGTCCTTGTGGTAATACGTCCTTTTTATCAAATCCTTCCCATCAAAGATAACACATCTTTATCGTCACTTCTCTCTAGAATATTCTTCCTGATCTCCCATCACTCCCTTTGATGTTGCTTTGTAAGAAGGCCCTCCTTGGTTATCTATTAAGTAGTCAGTAAACCCCACTCAATGTCTAGTATCTCCGAGTTGTGTTCTAGGGCTCATTTATCTAAATATAATTGATCTGATGCCATCAATTCTTAATTGCAATCAAAGTCTATTTATCTAAGTCCATCGTCCAAATACTACTGGTTCTAGAGTCCTAGTCCACTATATCTCTAAGTCGGTTTTATTTCATAATGAATCTAGAGTGTAGTCCTTCTATAACTTTCTTGTTATACCTGATGCCAGCTTACCCTGCTTGCCTCCCAAGGTATCAACATGAGCTCTGGGTTGATTTCCCCTTGCTCAATGTCTTTATTATATAGTTGTATGTTCTGAGGATATAGAAAGGGTTCTAGAGCAAACTCTAATCAAGATTCACTTGCAGTGTAACAATGTTGTAATAACAAAACCAAAGATTGGGTAAGCAAAATAGATTGCATCATTCAAGCCATCGAAGCTATGGTAAGACTTGAAGAAAAAGTAGAAGAACTAGTCAGGATAGCTGACATTATCAACAACACTATAGCAGATGTAGAAACAGGTATATTACTTACTAGAGAAGGATATCGCATGGACATTGCCACACAGTTCTATGAAGTGGCAGAAACACTTAGGCTTATCTTGTATAATACCTTACCCCAACAATTCCATAGTATTTAATACAACCTGGTAAATGAATTAACAACATGCCAAGGCTATGGACATTTAGTAATCAACAATCATATTCAAGGACTACAAGAGTCATTTGCATATACCAATCAATTCACCTCCCTTTCACAAGTCAAACTAACAATTCTCCCAAAAGAAAATAAAGAAAAAGAAGAAGTTATTTTAATACAACCCTCTCCACCACTACCCAATGACAAATCCACAACAATGTCATCAAGCAATGAATCAATGGTCTCAGTATCCAAAAATCCCAATATATAGTTATTAGAAAAAATCAACAATCTTATCATAAGTTTAAAATGATTCAAAGCTCTATCCAATGTTACTCACTTCTTACCATCTGCTGAATATCACACCATCAGCAGAAATAGAGAAAATAGTTCTAGATATTAGAACTGGATCGTTAAAGGACTACTCTAATCAAAGCAAAACTTAGAAATAGTACAAAGGGGATTCAAAATACTACTATATGTAGGAGGACCATCACATGAACTATAGTTTATATCAGAAGTAGCAGATGATGGTTATATTGTGGGACCACAGAAAAAGTCAGTGGCTATTTATGCTATGGGAGAGGAAAGGTTGTAGAAGATTTATAAGAACATGAACCCTGAGAAGGAGGTATTATAACGATTAACCTTATTTCTTACAGGTGTTCACCATGAGACAACCACATGGACTACTTCTTCATTTCATATTACTTCATATATCTAATGGCTCAGTCAGTACCTCACTAGTAGGGCATATTCTTTACTCAGCAGACCTCATGTCTGCCATATGTATTCCTCACATACTCCTCATGGTATATAGGTATATATACAGTAGATACTCTCCTGTATTCCCTACACTTTACCAATTGTATCATTCCTTTCCTTCCTCAACTCTCATATTATTCTCAAGTCTTTACTTGAAGTTGTAACCTAAGTTACTTCTCAAGGTCGTAATATACAAACTTCATTCAGCTATATTTCCATCAATTATTTGACAATTCTCACTATCTTAAAAGCTATAGAAAGCTCTCAAAAAGACCTTTTGATTGATGCTAGTCATGTCTCAAGACAATCAATATTGGCCAAGATATTAAGTAGATCAACTGGTAACTACTATGTTACCATTTATTAAATCACTAATATCTCAAAAACTACCATGATTGATGCTTTGGTTCTAGGCTCAGCAGAAGCCTTCTTTATAATGCTCAGAATGAGTATAGAATAACCTCAAGGCAATTAATATTAGTGAAGATATAAAGGCCTTAATGTTTGCATATGGATTTTATTAATTACCTATAGATAGTCATCTATTCTTTTCTTAGAACAAAGGACAGCCTTCATATGGTTAAGTTATCACTATTTCTAACACAAAGGCACTACCATATATAGAACAATAGATAGTAGCATGTAATGATCTGTCCTAGTATACAAACTATCACTTTTCTGTATTTAAGGACTCATAGTCTGAGGATTAGACCTCAGACTTAACAACATCTCTTGTCACTGTCTAACTTTGCTTATCAAGCACTTCTGAATATCAACTCATCAACCACAAATTAAGTAAGTGACCATTTGTGATAATTAGGTATTAATTTGCCAGCTAGTTGCTCTATACAATTTTTGTTCTGCTGGCAGGCATTGCATCCTTCCACATACTATTTCACTTCCTTTGTCACTCCTAGCTACCAAAAGTTTTGAGTGACCAACTCCACTGTCTTCTACTGTCCTCCATGTTCTCCTATTGGCATATCATGATATAGCCTAATTATTTCTACTCTAAGCTTATTATCTTTTGGTATATAGACTTTTCCTTCTTTGTACATGATGCTATCAACTTCTCTCCACTCTTCATCTCTTAACATTTTCACCCTTGCTCTTTTCATTTTTTCTACTGCTTTTATTACTTTGTTGTCTTTTACTTTTGACTTTTTTACTTATTCTAGTAGATCTACCCCATCTACTATTATTCCTACTGTCTCTGTTCTTCTTACTTCTAGCCACTCTGGTTTCACTAATGTCTCATCTTCATTGTCCTTTTCTACTCTAATTTCCTAGTCTAGTCTCTTGCTCAGACTGTTTACTTTTTCCATCTTACTTTCTAGAACATGCTTCAAAGTAAAGTTGAAGTGAGACAGGTATAAAGCCCATCTTGCTTGTCTCCTGTTTAACTTCTGTGCTTTCATAAAATACTTGAGATTCTTATGATCTGTCCAAATCTCAAATTTTTCTATTGCTCTTTCCAGAAAATGTCTCTATGCCTCTAAACACCTAACAACCACTAACATCTCCTTGTTGTATATCTTATAGTTTCTTTCTATATCACTAAGAGATTTTGAAATGAAAGCGACTGGTCTCTACTTTTCATCTAAGCATTTCATTGATAGTACTCCTCTAGTAGCATAATTTGAAGCATCAGCTTCTACTCTGAACTCTTTATCTAAGTCCAGTGCTGCTAGTACTGGTTTTATTGTAAAGACTCATTTTGATCTATCAAATACTTTCTGCTATTTCTCTTCCTACTACTATTTCTTATTCTTTCTTGTCAACATATTCATTGGCCTTGCTACTTGAGCAAAATCTTTAATAAATCTCCTATAATAATTTATGAGATCTAAGAATTTCCTGATGTCTTTCACATTCTTGGGTTCTGGCCAACTGAGTACTTCATTTACCTTTTCTACTTCTATTTCTATTCCATTGGGTCCAATAACTATTCCTAGGAATCCTATCTTTCTCATCTTTCACACCCATTTTTTTGGTTTGACATATAAGTCATTTTCCTTTAACCTTTTTAATATTTTCTCTATAATCTCATTATGTCCCTCCTCTATCTCTGTCTCTACTAGCACATTATCTACAAATACTGCTACTTATCAGAAAAATAGTCACTTACTATTTGTAATGGGTGCTTTGATACTTTAAAAAGTTCAAAAATACGAAGTTAGACAAGTGACAAAAGATGTTGTTAAGTCTAAGGTCTAATCCTCAGACAGGGAGTCTGTCACAAACTTCATTCAGTCATATCTCTACCAATTCTTCGACGATTCCCATGGTCTTAAAGCCAGCTTAAAGCCCTTAAGAAGACCTTTCGATTGATACCAGTCACGTCTCGAGGCGATCAATAATGGTCGAGATATTAAGCAGATCAACTGGTAACCACCATGTTACCATTTATTAAATCACTAATATCTCAGAAACTGCTGTGATCGATGTTTCAGTTCTAGGCTCAGCAGAAGCCTTCTTCATCTTTTGTTACTTGTCTAACTTTGCATTTTTGAACTCTTTAAAGTAACAAAGCACCCATCACAAATAGTAAGTGACCATTTGTGATACTATCGAGTTCTCCTTGTCAACTCTGACCTGGAGTAGATTTATTGCAGCTAGAGTCTTACAGATAAAGGGTAAATTTTTTTTTTTCATAGTTTAAACATTTCTTTGAGATTTATAGCATGATTCCACACTTTTCTTGTTGGCATCCTCTTAGATTCTACCTTTCCAAATACTTTTTTCCACTTTAAAAATCTTTTAGGGATCAGCTCTTCAATTTTCCTATGGTCCTCCTCAATCTCTTTTTCTCTTTCCCAATCTTTTGTATCATCTATTGCCTATCTGACAATTTTCTTTTTCTCTAGGGTGACTATCCTTTTGACTTTTTTTTTTTTTGGACTCCTTCTACCATACATATCACAAATGGTCACTTACTTATTTGTGATTGGTGCTTTAGAATCTTGAAAGGTTCAAAAATGTGAAGTTTAGATAGTGACAAAAGATGTTGTTAAGTTTGAGGTCTAATCCTCAGACTATGAGTCCTTATATACAGGAAAGTGATGGTCTGTGCACTAGTACAGATCATCACCTGACTACTACCTATTGTTCTACAT
>Ga0153965_1000182_pt1 | contig 12445 bp, 5 predicted proteins | sample TSFL049MetaG_FD_104707 | JGI IMG/M metagenome (GOLD analysis project Ga0153965, IMG submission 104707) | Attine ant fungus gardens microbial communities from Florida, USA - TSFL049 MetaG | ecosystem: Host-associated > Fungi > Mycelium > Unclassified | place: USA: Florida, Paynes | collected... | reverse complement strand
TTGCTTGCTTTGAAATCATTGTTGAGGTCTATCGCATGATCCCATGCCTTTCTAACCAGCATTCTTTCTGACTCCACCTTTCCGAACACCTTCAACCACTTGTAGAACCTCTTAGGTACCATTTCCTCCACCTTCCTATGATCCGCCTCCATTTCCTCCTCTCTTCCCCAATCTTCTTTTTCATCTACTGCCCATTTTACAATTTTCTTCTCATCTTCTCTTGTCTCTTTCTTCCCTTTTATTCTCACTACTTTTCCACACAATGGTGGACACCTCGTCATTCTTACTTCTCCTTTCTCCCAATCTATCTCTAGATTATGAGCTACTAACCATGGCATACCCAAAATTACGTCTGTCTTTCCTAGTTCACAGACATCCATTCGAACTCTCTCTATATGTCCTTTGTAGAACATGTTAACTTCTACCTCATGTGTGATTGCACCTCCACTGTTCCCAATGCCATCCACATTTCTCACTTGCAGGGGTCGGTCTAACTTTATCAACTTGTATCCTCCCTTCTGAGCTAATTCTTTACTCATAAATAGGCCCGTTGCTCCACTGTCCAGCAACGCCCTTACTGTTCTCCCTTTGTGCATATCTACCTTTTCGATACCCACATTCATCTACACTTCTCTTAGAGGCTTAAACGTTTGCCTCACTTTTCTTGCTTCCTCTTTTTGCACTGCCTTCTGATTGACAGTTCCTGCCACTCTCTTCAGATCAGTGATTCCAGCCCTCCCCTTCTGGGCTCTAGGCACTGTCCATTCTACCTCTCCACCCCAATTCCACCACGGTGTTTTCTTTCCTGTTCTACATGGCAGACAGAAAGTCTCCTCTTTCTCATTTCTCTCCACTCCTTCTTTCACTGCATCTCTCACATCACACTACTCTTTCTGCTCTTCCACTTTGTGCTTCTTTCTCTCTCTACTCTTTTGCCTCCCTGCAACTTTCACACCACATGTGCAACAGTTGCCTTTTACTCAAGAACCCTTGTCCCTGGTTCTCCTGAGTTTTGGTACCCTTGTAGTCGCATCCTCGACACTCTACAAAGATCACCACCTCTCTCCTTGTTATCCATCCCTCCATACTCATTTTAGCTCCTCATGGGGGTAGTCCTTTTGCACCGGAGTGCAATTTTACTTTCTCCCAGTCCTTCCTTGGAGGTGCCACCTCCTTACTCATTCTCCTCTCCTTCTTTCTAGGACACTCCCACTTCTTATATCCTTCTTCTCTGTATGTGAAACACTTCACCACATTCTTCACTATTTCTTGCCTTCTCACCTCCCTCACTCTACACTGCATTACTCGACTCTTCAAGGCTTCAAACCTATTTGTCACTACTTTCTCTTTCTTTTGCTCTTCTGCTCTTCTACATTTCCGGACGAGGTGCCCAAACTTTCCACATTTCCTGCAGATTCTTCCATCTCTCCCTTCTAGTTCTGCCCTTAGTTTGGTGAGGGCACGCCTTTGGTTGAGCATATCGCTCATGAGTTGGTTGTATTGTTCCAGAGACATTGCGTTATGTTCTGGATGGGTGGTAGGTTTTTGTTTGGAAAAAGAAAAATGTGTATTGGTTGAGGGTACGTCGTCTTCTTCAAAGGGCTCACAGTACATCTGCTGGGGCGCACAAATCTTCTCCCAGCCAGGTGCTTACTGCCTTACTAACTACTGCCCTAATAGTACTTTGGCTATCACTCCACGGAGGAGATCCCTACACTAATTGCCTTCCTAAGGATGCAGCGATATTCCTCTGCGTAGACTGATCACAATAGACCAGTAGCACAAAGTATATAAAATGAAGAAGAGTACAGGTATACTAATGAGCACCACTCGATTGTGAGGTCAGATCTTAGATACGATACCCGAGTTTGGTACCGCACTGCCACTGTTAGTCCCTAACTGACTAACAAGTCCCCTTAAGTTTGGGGCCCAGCTATCAGGAAGTTGGAAGTGATCTGAGTTGATCACCCACCGAGGGAGTGATGAGAGTAAGTTAGACAAGGATTGAGGTGATCAGTGTCTGGAAGTGTAAACAAGTTCTAGTGTAGTGAACTCAAGTTAGGGTTAACTTAAGCGCACACTCTTTATCAGAGTTGACAAAGAGAACTTGTCAGAGTTCCCGCTAATTGACTCAGCTACTTATATACGGATATGTATTTACAAGTATTTGCCCAACTATTTTATCCTGCACATCCTTTTTGAGTCATGATGTCCCACATGCATTTAATATTACATAATTAATGGAAAAGAAAAAGAAATAAAATAATCTGCGGCGACAGATCGTCTAGCTCGCCTGCCGTTTTATAACAAAAAGGGTATTAAAGAATGATTAAAATGAAGATAGCTTAGCTGTGATTCTAAAATGGGCGTAAAGATTGTAAGATCAATCTAGATTCACCTAGTAGCCAATCCCTCTAAGGTATCCACCTTTACACACTGTAACGAGCTCCCTAGTAGATGTAGTCAGTAAACCACTCCTAGGCCTTACCACACTCAATCCATCCCTCATCTATACCCCCACACCAAACCTTATGGGTGTGATATAGTCTGAGTAAAGGACTAGCTAGGCTTTCCAAGCCTGCTACCCTGCTAAAGGTTGTCCGAGTATCTTCACCATTAGATTCTAGAACGAGTAGAAAATATAATATAAGTTGTCCTAACTAGTCTCTCACCAAGATCAACTCTTATACTCATAGAACATCACATACAACGACCTCTAGAGCTTCTGAGATGAAGGCAAGAGCTAAGAAGGCTCTCCTTTTGCCTATCACCCTCCACCCTGAGTAATATATTAACTTTACAAATGGAGGAGACTCAATTAGACTGAAAGAAGGGAAAAGCAATCTCCCCTAGCCTCCCTCACTGCTCTCCTCTGAAGTATTCCCATCTGGGCACTGACAGTACTGCCACCCAACTCCACATTACCCTCCTAATTCTATCTATGTGGTACTGCTCCACTACCACCTGACTTCACGGTCTGCCTATTCCGTCCCCATCAGTTGGCTTCTCCCAACTCTGAACACAATCTAGAAATAACTCTAGTATCATATGACTATGTCCTTATCTTGAATTCACGTGTAGTGTCTGCTTCTAAATATTAGGCTATATGTGATAAACTCACATACCCATAATAGATTTCTGATCTATTGCACTCATTCTAAGTTTGTCTAAGTCCATTCTAGATCGAGGTTAGCTAGCATTCCAGAGAAGAATCTAAAGTCTTGGTGTCCAGAAGCCCAGTGAGATATCCTAACTTCAAAGACCCTGCTGCTAGCTCATCTGTCTTGTCTCTCAAGGTAATAGGCTATTCTAGCCTATGACAGCTTGGAAGCCATCTAGTAAGAGTACCCTGTTAGAAATCTAGGGTATGTCTGGGGCTTGTAGGAGAGTCCTAAGAGTGCATCCTAGTTAGGAAATGGGGTTATAAGTCTTATCCCATGTCACAGTTCCGTGGCAAATTCGCTGGTGGTGTAACACCGCACCAGTGCCAGATGGATCTCTTTTTTGAATAGACCCACTAATACAACATTGTTATATCCAGAGAGTTCCTTCTAAGTGATGAATTCTGACCAGAAATCTTCAAGTGATCTATTTTCTTATTTCAATTTGGTCAACTTGTCGATTGCATGTGTCTGAGTTTCTGTTGAAATGAAAAACTGCGCCATCTCATCCATCATTTTCTCCCAAGTCTCGAACAGGGGTTTGTTGGTCATGATTGATATATCTAGTTCCCTTTCAGTTTCCTTCCATTCCTTTTGAAAGAGTAAAAATTTCTGGATCTGTGTGTCTGCCTATTGTTGGGCCCAATTTTCCTTTCCTCCCTTGATTTTCCCCAAAGCTATTTTGATTCTTTCCCATTCTTTTGAGATATCATTACTTTGGAAGAATAGTGTCATTCTTTCGCACCAAGCCTTGACCTCATCTGAACTTCCTTCAAAGTCATCGGGTTCTTTTGTTCTTCTTTTTGTTGGTTTATCAACAAAATTTTTCTTGATTTCTTTTACAAAGATTTGTATGCTCGTTGCATAGTCGTTCTTAGTTTCCCCTTCAAGTTTGTTCCATGCATTAACTAGAGAGTTGAAAAAGAGGGTTATGATAGTGCCTAGAAAAGCCGTGATAATGGCGAGTGGAATCATAATGGTGATTTAAAGAAATAGCTTTGGTTTGATAGTTTCATCCTTATGTTACAAACTCCCTTAAAACCTGGTGTTTGAGTTAGAAAGGAATTATATAAACCAGGATGAAACTAAGGTTCTACTATCCTTACTAACTACTTATATATACTTTGCAGTCTCTATTCTACACTACGTCATCAACTCGTGTCTTCCTCTCATTGCTACATCATCCCTCATGTGTTCCTCCACTTACTATGTTACTATTCAAGGACAAACTGTTATACTGGAAGGTTCTTTTATCTTTCATCATTTCTCCTTATTTACTTACCATTATATTCCATAATGACGTACTCTTGCTATCATCTCTATTTCTTCTGCATTCTTGTAGTAGACTCAAGCTAGGGTTAACTTAAGTGCATACTCTTTATCAGAGTTGACAAAGAGAACTCGTTAGAGTTCCTGCTGGATTTGAGTACACTACTTATATCTATTCTACTTGGTCTGTGCACTACTTTCCCATGGTGATCATGTGACCTCTCATGTGACCTCTCTGATTATGTAAGTCCATTCTAAAAATAGAAAAGAAAGAAAAAAGAAAAGTTCTCGTGTCACGATTCATGACAATTTTATTAAATTTTTCTCCTAATAACAATGTCCAATACTCTTTATTCCATAGCAAATAGCTGTATATTCATCTCATATATAAGGTATCTACCTGTAAACCCTAAGACTAGTCATCTCTGTCTAACCTTAGGTACACATGCTCTTTATATCCTTCTCGAACATTCAATCAACCCAGTTATCTCTGTCTAACCTTAGTCCAGTATCCTTTTAGCTCTCAAAGATGCACCTGTGCATTTGTTTTATCAGATTATAGTACCTGTTGGTGAAATATCTTCAATACTAAACTTTCCCAAATTAAATAGAAGCAATTATCATATGTGGTCAGACAATATAATGTTTGCCCTCCAAGTACAACTCCTCTGGCTCATTGTTAATAGCCAACAACCTACTCCTCCTACTCCCCCTATAGATCCCCCTGTCAATATGTTGAAGAGGACTGCTGCAGAGGTATCCTACCAGTAATGATGTCATAAGTATATCACAAATGGCCACTTACTGATTTGTAATTGATTTGAGTTTAGAAGTTCTCAAGCAAGTTTAGAGTAAGCAACAAAAGATGTTGTTAAGTCTGAGGTCTAATCCTCAGACTAGGAAGCCTTATATACATGAATGGATGGTCTGTGTATCTGGACAGAACATCACATGTTCTACTGCCTATTGTTCTACATATGGCAGTCCTTTTGTGTCTGAAATAGTGATAACTTAACCATAAAAGGAGCAGTCCTTGTTTGTGTTCAAGGATTGATATGCATCTATGAGTAATAGATCAGTGTCATGCTAAACCTTGAGGTCCTTGTATCTTCACAGAATCTTATTACTCTAAGGTCTATTTATGGTTTTCAAAAGCATATTGAAGAGAGCTTCTATGTGTATGTGGAAGCAAATGTCTGCATTTGGCAGTTTCTGAGATATCTGCCGATCATTGTCTAGTACTGATTAACTGATATCTCAATGAGTACTGATTGCTTTAATACGTTTTGGGTTCATTACCTCTTATATATAAATGCATCCTCTGTTGTTTCACTATCTCAGTCATCAATTAATACTCTTGACTACTGAGGTAAGGCTTATCTTATAGAATACCTGATATAACATATCTAATATGTTCTATTAGCTTAATGTCAGAACCTGTGAAACAATTCTGGATCCCTTTCAGAGGGTATGAGGTTAAGACAAGGAGAACTCAACAGAGTTCCCTCTATGAATTACCTAGCTATTTATATAAGTACAAGTGGCTATGCTAAGGCTATTCTAAGAGAGATCATGGTATCTATTAACTACTATCTGTCAAGTTCTGAGTAATTCCCCATGTCAGACAGCTTCTGCCTACATGTTCTCCCATACATAGCGGCTGCCTGATTGGCATGTGATCAGCCTCAGATCATCACTCAATCTTCCCATGCTTGTTTCTTTTATGATCATAACATTCCCACGTTGTATTCATGAGTCGTATCATCATTAATTAATTAAATATTAAAGAAAAAGAATAAGTGTCAGAGTGAATCATAACACTTAATTTATAAAAGATAGTACCTAAGTTGTCAATTGATACTCTTGACCACTGAGCTTAATTTGTAAAACAATGCTACTTCTGAAAAACCTGTCCCTAGCTCTGACAATTACAAGAAATAGATCTATTTATGAACCAAATACATGCAATGGCTAGAATCTGACCTAGCTGTTATGGGATTAATATGAGGAGCCATCAAATATGAACAACATGAGCATATCCAATCTGCCACTTCTTCCAGAGATATATGAGACTATCTTTATTAGTTTCATGTCACTCAAAAACAGAACACTAATGTGTACTATTATTTCCAAGAGCTTTATCTTAGAAAATAGGATAAACACACCTCTATGTTTGATCATATTGGATCATTTTTAAATTTAAAGCATTATATTACTGAAGCTAGTTACAAATTAAAGGATATACTCATTGTTCATGCTATACTTTACTCTTTTCTTTGCTCTAATATCTAGAATGTCATTAAAAAAAACCTTTTTAATAAAGGAAAAGGCCTTACTTTGGATATTCTCACTGCAGAATTTATCTCTGTTTATAACTACTCTGAATATGACTGTCTCTGTCACAAAAAAGTAACTACTAAATAGTGCTATAGAAGTATAACAAAATACTTGTTCAATGAACTGCATAAATAGCTGGACCCTCATCAGTAAATAGCCTTGCTAATGTTGCTTTTTTGGTGGAATGGTAAACCATATAGTATGTGACTACTAGTCTATAGCACAACTGTGACAGTCTCACTGATGAGAAGGATAAAAAAGCCAAATTTGACCAAATAGCTCTTTTCACCAGGTTTTCATTATCATCAAATGATTCTAAAAAAAAAAGCAAAGTATCTCGATAAAAGAAAGAAACCTCAAACAAACACTAAATGTCATATTTGTAGCCAAGAGAGATATTGGACTTCTGAGTACACTTCTAGAACCAAAGGACTTACCTCAACCTAGAGAATCTACTAATCTTACTACTGAACAGCTGCAGTCTCCAGGAGTATATAAAGTTGGCAAAATGCTCATGGCATTTACTGATATTATTTCAAGTATCAATATCCTTCTAGACTGTGGTACTACATCATACATATTCACCAGCAAAGAGCATTTCATCACTTATACAGAATCCTCTGACAAATTTGTCACTATTAGTAGCTATAATAAAGTTTCTGTAACCAGTTAAGGTTTAGTACTCTTTTTTGCAAAGCTTTTCAGTAGTCAGTTGAATATCACCCTTTGTGATGTTCTTCATATTCCTCATCTAGGTACTAATCTTGTTAGCCTTGATGCCCTCCATTGCCAAAGGATATCTATTCAAAGTTTTAACAAAGGACTTGCACTCTTCAAAGACAGTGAGGAGTTTTTTAGAGTCTCCTTAACAGGCTCAACTAGGACTTTGTATTATATTCAATATACCTCCCTAGTCACTAGTACTGCTTATCTGGCTAGTGGTCTTCTCAGTATGTATCTGTGATACTAATACATAGAACATTTGAATTTCCAAGCTATAGATTCCATTGTCATAAACCAGCCCAGTCCTAAAATTGTATAACTAGAGGGATGGAAAGAGTAGGAACTCTTTTTCAATAGATTGGATAAAGCTTGCTAAAAATAGAATAAAAGATAAGATTAGATAAGATAAGGATCACATGATCTGGTCACATAGTAGAAACTTCTGGAAGGATTATGGGAAATTACTTAAGCATATACATAGACAAATAGTATTTGTATATAAGTAGGTAGAGCAATTTACAGAAGAACTCCATTGAGTTCTCTTTTGTAAGAGTTTAGTCTTCGGTGAGCGACCTCAGGCTTAACTCCACTCTAAGTCAGAGTTGACAAAGAGAACTCGTTAGAGTCCTCGCTAATTCGTTGTACACTACTTATACACGTTCGACTTATTTGTCCATATTTACTGATCCGATGTTATTACATAATTAAAAGAAATGAAAATGAAAAGAAATATAAATATTGCCTTAGGGGAATTTGGCGGTTCATGACATCTTTGTTCTCTCATAACATTAAGTATGATAGGTCAGTCATCTCAACTAAGCTTGTTATTACATTCATGCAACATCAAAATCTAGTTAAAGGCCTTGCAATCAGCATACCTTATAAGTTTGACTATATTTGCAGTAATTTGTCATGAATTGCCCAAATCCCTCTAAGTCAATATTTATTTTATTATATTATGTAATATAGTCAGATCAGTAAACAAGGACAAACAATTGGACATGTATAAGTAATGTACACAATTTAGCAAGGACTCTAACAAGTTCTCTTTGTCAACTCTAACTTAAAGTGGAGTTAAGCCTGAGATTGCTTACCAAAGACTAAACTCTTACATGATTGTGTAAATAACAAATTGCATTATTTTCCCTTCTGACTCTAGCAGCACTCATTATATAAAAATAGAACTTATTATTATGAACATTACTAGTTCAATATCAGTTAGTTAGTTGCAGATATTCAGTAGAAAGGCTCCTGTGTACCAAGAAAGATACTGGTATAACTATCCATAATATTTTGACCATACTTAAAAGACAATCTGGACTTAAAGTATACCATCTATACTCTGATAATGAATCAGAATTTGTCAATGATACCATGAATACCTTCTGTTATTACAATGGAATTATCTACAAGACTACTATTTCCTATATTTTAGAACAGAATGGAATTGCTAAGCAAACTATTGTTATATTTTTTGAAATGGTTTGTTTAATGCTATATACTGTAAATATTAGCTTGCAGTACTAGAATGAAGCTTTTTCTTATATAGTTCATATAAAAAGCATATATGCTACTTCTGGATTAAATAGTAGTGTTCCTTATAATACATGGACAGGCCATAAGCCTGATATATCTCATTTACAAGTTTTCAGCTCATTAGGATAGGCACATGTACCAAAACAGGTATAGAAAGGTAAACACTGGAGTCTTAGGCAGTAAAAGTCTGAATGCTTGGCTAGTAGATAGATAAAGCAAAAAGCTATTATCTTGAAGATCTTGAAAATAGCAAATTAATAGCCTCTCAAGATATCAGATTTTTTAAAGATAACTCACCAAGTAAATTAGCTATTGTTAAAGTTCAAGATACTCCTACTAGTAATAGAGAAATTAATACTCTAATCAACAATGTTATTCAAAAGAATATACTTTCAAGTCAAAATAATGACTTTTCCCTTAAGAAATCTCCTTTCCTATCAACTATTCTACCATCCAATGACCTAAAAATTGACTCATCTACAAAGTCAGTACATTTAATAAAGCCACAGATATCTCTCTTTTCCCAACTTTACATTGTTTTAGTTATAAAAAAAAAGCTCCTAGCTGTTTTAGACTTATAACTGCTGATAAGATAATTACACTGAGCAATATCAACCTTGCTTTTATTGCAGTCTCTAGAGAACCAAAAACTTATCAGGAGGCTATTTGTAAGGCTTTAAGTAGAGGTTGAGTGATCTTAACCCTAAACCTACTCTAAGTCAGAGTTGACAAAGAGAACTCGTTAAAGTCCTCGCTAGATTATGTACACTACTTATACAAGTCTGATTATTTGTCCTTGTTTACTGATCCAATGATATTACATAATTAAATGAAATAAATATAAATATAAATATAAATATTGACTTAGAGGGAATGAGCAATTCATGATACTATTCATTCTCTATATTCAAAGCAGTAGGAGTAGGCTAAAAAACTAGAGTTTGTACAGCTACAAAAATTGAGTATCTTTGAAGTGGTCAATGGCTTACCTAATGGATAAAAGGCTATGGACAGCTACATTGTTTTCCATAAAAAATGAAATGGACATAGGAACTTAGTAAAGTTCAAGATGTGTATAGTAATCAAAGATTTTTCACAAATATCTAAAGAGGATTTTATGGATATCTTTTCATTTGTTACAAAATTTTTCACCCTTTGGATTTTTCTTGCTTATGTGACTTACTTATATTGGGACCTTTATTATGTCGATGTTGTTACTGCTTATCTCCATGGCTCTTTCGATAAAAAAATCTATATAACTATACCTGATGGCATTGAACATTCTGAATCTAGTCACTATTCAAAACTCAAAAGGGCCCTCTATAGATTAAAACAAGCTAAAAGACAGTGGAAAAAGCATTTACATGAAGTTTTGATTAAATTTGGATTTACCTATATATTTGCTGATAATTGCCTCTATATTAAACATCATGAAGGAAAAATTATCTTACTAATCCTGGTCTACATTGATAACATGACTATAGCAGGACCTAATAGATATCATATAATCTCCTTCAAGTTATTTTTGAATGAAGGTTTCAAAATCACTGATTTAGATGAGCTCAAGTATATGCTTGGAGTTTTGGTTATCAAAGATTGTTCAAAACACCTTATTTATCTCAATTGAATGGCCTACATTCAATGTACTATTACTTGTTTTGGACTAAAAGGCTCAGCTTCAGTATTTATACTCTTTGTTGTAAAACATGACCTCACTCTATCCTAGTCACCTACAACTGAAGCTAAAAAACATGTCTTCAAGGACTATGCAGGTAACATTCATTATTTGTCATTAGTAAGCTCATTACTCTTTACAATGCAAATAAGGCCAGATATTCAATTTGCAGTTGGACTTGTTATACAGTTTAACAATAACCCTAGAATAACTTATTTGGAGGTAGCAAAGCATATTTTATGCTATTTCAAAACTACAACTTTATATTAGAAAAATGAAAGAAGGGAAAATTTGACCTAATAGAATAATTAAATTCTAACTGGGCTCAGGACCATAACAATCACAGATCAACTAGCAGTTTTGTATTTGATATTACAGAAAGCTTCATTTTCTAGTCCAAGAAACAAGCCACTATAGCAACTTCCTTTGTAGAGGTTAAGTATGTTGCTTTAGCTAATGCTACCAAAAAAGCTATTTGGCTTTGTACTTTGCTTACTGATCTACCATAGTAATCATGATCTATGCTGACAATCAGGGTTGCATTACCTTGGTTAATAATTCAGTATTCTATTTTCATGTTAAGTACATCAATATTTGTTATTATTTTATTTGAGAACATATCGAATGCCAAGAGATTGAGCTCAACTACATTTTTATCAAAGATATATTAGTAAACATCTTTACTAAAGCCTTTCCTCATAAGGCCTTTGAAAAATTTAAGAGTCTTTTGGGAGTATTGCTATTGGATTAATATCTCAATAAGTGAGAGCAACAAAGTATCCTCTAAAAGATTCTCTTATCTTTTGTCATTTTTCCTCAATTACTCACCATTATATTCTATAACAATGTACTCTTGCCATCACCTCTATTTTTTCTGCATTCCATTAAATTTTTCTCCTAACAACAATGTCCAAAACTTTTCATTTCATAACAAATAGTTGTATATTCATCTTATATATAAGATGTTTACTTATAAGCTCTAAAACCAGTTGTCTCTGTTTGGACTTAGATATACTATTATGCCAAACAATCAATTTTAGCAATATAAGTAACATTTGGAACATAATTATAATATACAGCTCTCAAAAGAGAATTGACTTTCTAGACATAACTATTAGAAGTCTGGTCATATACTTGTAAACACTATTCAAGTAGCAGAGTAGTAGCTACAATCACCACTATCAATACCTCATAAAGTTTTCCAGATGGTTTCATATTATATCTAGAAAGTAGACTCCTCTTTAGAAGTACTTTTAAGAACAAACTTGATTTTAGAAGAAGTTTCCCTGATAATGACATCATCCAGTAGCTGACTCTTGGTTTATAATAGGAACACTATCAGAGGCTGTACATCAGCCCTGATTGGCATTCCAAATATAGAAGAATAAGATAAAGTAATACTAAGAGTCATCAAAAGGGACTAGAAAGAAGAAATGTGGATAGGAAACAGAGGAGAGACTAGGAAAAAGTCTAGAAAAGGAATTAAAAAATTTGGAAGTAGAAAAGAGTGAGATCAATGATGCAGATGCACTTGAGAATGGTCAGACCAATATTTGAAGTACCTCTCAAGCACCCCAGAACACTGAGAATAGGCTCAAGGTCAGCTAACAAGATAAAGAAAATTGGTAGGAAATAGATAAGAAGTATGGAGAGCAGCTATTGTATGATTGGATATGAACTCAACTTATTCTATTTACCTTTTCTAGTAATTAGAAGGATTTCTTTCTTATCTTGTTTGTTGTAT
>Ga0153965_1000180_pt1 | contig 12459 bp, 13 predicted proteins | sample TSFL049MetaG_FD_104707 | JGI IMG/M metagenome (GOLD analysis project Ga0153965, IMG submission 104707) | Attine ant fungus gardens microbial communities from Florida, USA - TSFL049 MetaG | ecosystem: Host-associated > Fungi > Mycelium > Unclassified | place: USA: Florida, Paynes | collected... | reverse complement strand
TAAATAGAGACGGAAGAAACGTCTGGAAAGCGACATCTAATTTAGGTGGAGGCCCTGTGGGTTGCGAGAACAATACGACATGCCAGAAGCCAATGCATACTAGTGACCAGAAGAGAACAATAGGTTTTGGTCGGAGGACAAGGAACAAGGCGCAGGTCACGAGGATATTCAAAGCAAGAGCATCATCACGGAGGTCATCACAGTGGGACAAAGAAGTCGTTGAAAGAAAGCGAAAGGAGGAAGGAAAGACACCCGGGAAGCCGATCGACGTGAGCCCGTTTGCCATCATTGGAAGGAAGTTTGTAAAATTTCCAGTGAGCTGGAGGGATCCGCAACCGCCTGTTGACCGTGAAATTACACCACTGATCATCGATATTAGAGTAATTTAGATGCAAGAGACAGCACTTACGCTTGGATGGCAGCAGCACAGATGAACGAGTCTCCTCGATAAGTTTGATTGGTATCTCCACCACCGACAATCAATGGTACAAACGCAATTTGTTCATCTCCTACCGTCCGGGGATTTTGCAAGATGACATTGTCGCATTGCGCCGGGCATCGAAAGTCGAAAGGACTATCATCTTGAAAAGGTCCGCATCCTGCCCCATCCAACCCACAATCGTCTTTGGCAAGCCAATATGTTGAAGTGCAACCAACGAATGAGTCAGCGGGAGTGAAGAAATATTGCGCCCGTGCGAAAAATGCAAAGCCAATGATATAGGCCACGGCAAGAAAAACGAACAGCCAAGGTGTAGAGAAACGATGAGTGAACTTGAGTAGAGTAGACTCGAAGGCAAGGGATATATAGTGGTCATGGAGGCGATATTTCCTGTCGAGAAGAGGGTTCGTTGCTATATGACAGGGTTTAGATAGAGGACAGGCATAGTGGGAACAACATACACGGTAGATCCTCCTTCGGCCGAGGTCCTCGCACATACAGGACGATTTGTTTCGCCAACGAGTATGACAACGGATGGCGGGATGCAACCCATTCCGAAGAGCTTGTAAGCACTCTCTGACACATCGTTGACCGAGACTGCGGCTGGTCAATTTCTGACATCGCTCTCGACTCAGCCGAAGTTGCAGTGAGATGGTCGGGGCTCAGCTTGCCAGCATCACGTTCTCGAAGCAAAAATGATGTAGGAGATACTGATGAACTTGCTATGGATGACTCCTGCATAATATTGTGTCCAAAAGGTGAGAAAAAGGGGCTCAATCGAAGATCAGTCACAAGCAAAGTATTGACATGGATATTCCATCATTTTCTATCAAATAAGAGAACACAACCATTAACAACCTACTTTTCCTTTAGACATGTCCCACTAGGCGACCATCAGCACAGCTCTATCGTAGATAAATCCAGACTCTCACGATAGTCATAGACGAGTCTAGTTTGCACACTCTCCCCCTTGGGTCCAGTGAAATCAACATGGCGAGTGTATCTCCTCTCTCCGTTGATGTTTTCTATGCCCCAGGTCTGAAGTCAATCAGTAAATGTCCTTCGTGTGTATTCATGACAAGCTGACCTGGTTCCCAATCCACGTAGTTCCACTCTTGGGAGTATCACTCTGTGCCCAGGCCTGAACAAGTCCATGCTCATAAGTATCGTCAGTCCAACCCTCTTTTAACCACTCGACGTCAAGCTCATCAGCCCTGACTCGCCTCGACTTGCCAATGACGGGACCAAAGAGATGGTCGTCATTCTCCTTCTCCTTCCAAATCAGAGTTCTGTTCTCTGAAGTTCCTGGGATTCCGCCAGTGATAGTTTGGTCGATGTCGATTTTTTCTATCTTCTGGTCCCCCTGACCTTGCTCAGGATCGACCCTGTAGTGTTTGATGCGGAGAGTAATTGTTCCATAGCGAATGGCCTTGCGTTTGAACCAACCCACACCTTGGAGGGTGAGAATAGTTTCCGTCTCATCCATATTCGTTAGGGATTTGTTCTGAAGGGAAGGGTGAGGCCTTCTAGGTGAGGCCTTCTGGAGTTTTAGGGTCGCAAAAAAAATGACAAACCATAGTGAACTGTCCCGAAATGTCGAGAGTGGTAAAGTCAGCAGGAACAGACATGATAGTGCAATGTTTAGGGAACACTTGTTGAATCACATGGATTATCAAAGTTCATGACAGTTTCATCCCAGGTCTGAATAGTGTGATAACTTTCCACACTGCATCCTTGCCTGTGTCCCATGCCTTGCCCTGTGCTCCACCAAATTCCACCATTAATCCATCCCTCGACCATTCACACCAGATATTGATAGAACCCGATGATGGCCCCGCCCCGCCCCCTTTCCTGTCTGGTTCTCCCAAAGCCTGCACCAGATCCTTTCCAGTGGACTCTGGCGTAACATCTATACACGGGGGCCTTACAAGTGGCTTCCCGTTACTATCTTCCAACTGGGCAGTTATTGACAGGGTAATCGGTGAGACAGGGAATGTCATGAAAGCAAGTTCTGATCGCAGTGGCTTGGTTTCACCTTCATTGGTTTTGGGGACATTGTAGATGTCAATGCTATCGAGGATGAGGTCTCCCTGCTGCAGACCATCCAAACGTAGTCCAGCCTTGGGTTTGTATCCGTTCGCTGGCATGAAAAGGAGGCTGATGCCGAGAGGGTAGAAATTGAAGTATACGACATCAGAATAAGATTTGACATCTGGACGAGATGCTGTGGTTTCAGCGGCCTCCGCTAACGAGCCGATGTATTGGGAGATAGCAGGCTCCGATAGTCGGAGTCCCAGTAATTCCTTCATATCGTGATGGAGTTTATTTCTGAGTAAACGAGCGAAATATATTCTGGAAAGTCATGCCGTAAAAGACAATAGTAGACAATGTACTGTCGATACACTAGGTGACTGATTACAGTCATCGGTACTACCACCTATGATCAGCCAAAGAGTGCAACAATTATTCTAAGGTTACTGTGATGAAGGGATGCCAGTTAACAGAGCAGCCCAACATGTGGTATAACAGTACCTAGTAGTTGTTAAAAGATAAAAGAACTCGGTAGAGTATTTCGATTGTTTACAAGTGTCAGTTTAGGGCCGGCTTTTCCCTGTAGGTCTCCCAATTTTGATAGCATAAGTATACGTGTTCCTGATCCAGAGCAGGTAAGGATAGAACCTTCGTGTCATTCACTTAGATAACGAGTACATCAATGGCCAAGCTGAATCCCACTGTCCGACCTGTAGTCGCACGATAACCCTTTTAGATTGGCAGTCTGATCATCTCCAGTTATGTCTAAGCGCATTATTCTCAACGATGGTAACGACATCCCGTGGTTGGGATTTGGCACAGGTTCTGTCCTATATTACAAGAATGTCACCCAATTAGTTTCCCAAGTTATCGAGGCTGGCATTACTCATTTTGACGGTGCTCAGGGATATCAAAACGAATACTCACTGGGTGCAGGTATCTGGGTTACGGGAACGCCACGCTCCACATTGTTCCTCACAACCAAATTGCACTTCTTGTCTGGAGACAAGACGGTCAAAGATGCTCTCACTCAATCATTGAAGAAACTTGGATCCTTTCATGTTGACCTCTTCCTTATCCACGACCCTACCCCGTACCAAAGGGAAGGTCGATTGAAGGAGATCTGGAAACAAATGGAACAGGTGAAAGATGAAGGACTTGCCAAATCTATCGGAGTGTCCAACTTTAAAGTAAGTGATCTGGAGGAGATCCTCCCAGGCGCGAAGATTATCCCTTCAGTGAATCAGGTTGGTAGAGATCATCCTACAAGCGAAGACAATCCCATGGTAGATTTCTAGATCGAGTTGCATCCTTATGTTTGGAAGGCTGCACAACCCATCGTTGAATTTGGCGAAAAGCATGGAATTATAACTGCCTCTTATGGCGGTGCGACTCCCCTCGCCCGTGTTCCAAATGGACCACTGAAGGATGTTCTGCCCATCATTCGAGCTCGACTCGAACATAGGCACGGCACTCATTTCACTGAAGGCCAGGTTTTAACAAAGTGGATATTGCAGAAGGGAGCAATAGTGATAACGTGCGTCATCCGGGCATCCAGTTAATGGGTGACGATTGAGGTTTAGAGCAGCACTTCAACAAAGGTCGCCCGGATCAAAGAGTTTTTGGACACGGAGCATGTCCCAGACCTGACCAAAGAGGATATTGAGGCGATTGAAGAGGCAGGATCTAAGCTTCATCGGAGGATTTACATGCGTCATGTATATAAGGATTAGAGTCGTCAAGGATAGGTTGCTCTATTTTTTTGGCATCTACAGTTTGTTACACGGTGTTCGATCGCAGTCCGTGGTTGCCCTATTTCTTCACGGTCTGACAAGACTGCATCTACCTTATTATATTCAAGCTACTTGTATACATCTTTAAAGGTAATTTGGTTTTGCAAGTGAAGCGTTGAAAGGGATGTTCCGGCTGGGTTCATAATTACTTAACAAACCCAACTGGATTTCCATCTACGGTATTCCGCAGACGATATTCCGAGAAACATACACAGCGATGAAGTGACATGTAGGTAGCATTACAGGATCTAAGTATTTTCCATCACACTTGATCCAGGTTCAGTTGTACGTGCCATGTCTCTGGCACTCTAGAGTCTTTCTCCACGGCCTCTCACCAAGCCACCATGGACCTAGAGGACTCAAATGTGACTTCTCTATCCGCAAGGCCTAGTCGCAATAGGCCACAGGGATTAATCAGGAACCTCAGCTCCTTCCTCCTGTTCGCTCCTTTGAATTCCCTCAACCTGATTGCTATGAAGGGTGTGTCTGTTATGCGCCCAGTAGCACTCCAGCTGGTTCCGGTATTCGTCTGCCTGTTCTTGATTCCGTTCGCAGTTTGTCTGTCTATTTTTGCGGGTTGGGTGATATGGAAAAGTCTTTCGCTCGGTTGGGAGGTTCCACTGTATTTCCAGTACGGGTGAGATATCTGGCTTAGAGCTAACTGCAGCTATCATGGTCGACTGACTCCTGCAGCGAACGCGTTGTACCCTACGCATTGGCTGCTATTCCCAAAATACAGGCATTTCAACCTTACGACGTTTCTATCCATATGTGCCTCCCAATCTCTGACTCCAACATATCCCTTGGGAATTTCATGGCCACTGTTGCGCTCATAACCCCCTCAAATCAGACGCTTGCAGTAGCGAGTCGTCCTGTAGGCCTCTACTGCTTCACACCCACGACTGTTCTCAAGTTTGATAGGCTCTCGTGCTCCCACCGAAATCATCATGGCTATCTGGAATGCCTAGCACCATTGACCTTGATATGACCATTGTAAACTCTTTTGTTGCAAAGACGTCAGATGTTCTCGCCTTTGTCGAAATTGGTCGGAGGGATGGCTGGAGATCCCTAGGTGACGGACAAGGGCGAGAAGTTAGTGTATTATCTGCAATACTCCGCGGAAGAGAGATACCTCGTGGTATTCGGTGCGCACGCATAATCACCGACGATGTTTGGGCTGATCAAAACAAATCTCAGTGGGCTCGCAATTCGTCATCCGCTTGTTGCATCAACGCTTGCTGCATGCATTTTCCTTCTTATCCTCTCTCTGATGATAAGTACCTGCATACTCCCCCTAATGTTTTCTACAACTAAAGACGAAATCAATTCCGATCGTCAAACCAAAAATGCTAGCAAATCTGAACCACCTCTTTTATCACGCCCGCGAAGCCATAGTATTCCTTTACGAAAACGAAGGTCCAAAATTACCAGACGGTTCTCAGGAAACTTGCGAACTGTGAGTTTAATATCTTTACTGCCATTTAGCCTAAATGTCTGATCGAAATGCTATGAAGGTTGTGCCGAAAACCCAGGAGAGCTCTGATGAGGTCCTGGTTACAATGATGCCTTCATCTGTGACTGCGACAGACAAATTTGAAGTCGGTGCACAGGCAACGAGCTCTCCTACAGGGGTTTTACGGGACGAGCTTAGGAGACGAATTTCGCATCAACATAATGAATCTGCTGAAGACCAACATTGATCCAGTTCTGAGGATAGATCGCCATCCACCGTTAAGTCTTTGCTGTGTTTTACCATGTGCTTTCGTTCGCCATGTTTTCCTAGGTACAATATATACTAAGAACTATTTGTTGATTCTCCCTTCTTTTCCTCCGGCCTTTTGCACTCCTTGGTCTCCTCTTCTTCCGCTTGCACGCTTGGCTCCTGCAATTTCTTCTCCTTGCTCACCTTGCTTTCAGTCCCACTTAAGTCTCTGACAAGACCACCAGCTGCATCATCATCCAGCCCCAGGTCTTTGACCAAATCCAACAATTCATCATCCGTCACTTTCACGCCCTGTAACCCATACCCTCTCAGCTCATCTCCCAAGTCCCTTTCACCTGCTCGTTTATTCACTGGTATCGATTTTTTGCCTCCAGCACCAGACAGCGGGGACTTGGGAGGTTGCGCAGTTATCTTTTCCTTTAGACGGTCTGGAGTCATTTGCAAGGGCATCATCGCTCCTGGAACGCCGATGGGTTTTGCTTCCGGAAGCTTGGGCTCAGCCATCAAAGAATCCTCCTTCACGTTCCATGTCTCTGAGAGACGGAAGAATGTATTGAGATCGTCATATTCCACTGCTTCTTCGCTATCATGAATGTGGATCGAATTCATGATTTGCTTCAAGAGTGAAAAAGAACATACAAGTCCTGGAAGGTCTATAAATATTTTTGAGTGATATAGATGGGCAGAGAGGGTCATAAACGTACCCCTGGGAAAGTTCCGCCTACCAGGATTCCAGGCAGTTGTTGTTTGTCTATTACATAGCAAATAAAGCATCGTCTCAAGGCGAGGGTATGATGCTAACCGGCTGGTGCCTTCCGCCTCCAGAGTCTCTTGGCTTCTTCATCTGAAGCAAGGTCATAAGATGTGAACGGAATCTTCTTTACTTGGAGAATACGAAGAAGATATTCTATTGTCCTGGTCAGCCTCAAAAGCAACCACTTTCGTACCAGCACGTTGGCTAAGGCGAGAGAACATACCTTGACGCTGGCGTAGAGCGGCTTGTGATGCGATAGTTGTCAGAAAAATTGCTATGGGTGGAGAGGGCATGATTTGGCCGATATAGTTGGGAAATTCAATGAGATGGCAATAGTCCCCTAAGTAATTCACTCTGGAATCCCATTTCTTAATTACAGCATACCTTTTGGGATACAAAGCTCCCACGTTCACTTGTCTCAGAACAAGGACCCGAGCCAGAGCAGTCAAATAACCTGTGGTCCTGATAGAGTAGCTCAATGACTGGAGCTTCCAATGCATCCTGAGATCTCTATCAAGCCAACCCCGAGTCCTTTGTTATCTCGGTGCTCGGGATATTCGGTGGACGACTCTTAGCATAGGTTCATCATCGAACCATCAATCTTCATAGAGGAACCAATTTAGCATAAGGTCATTTCCAACGGAAGGACCTTTTGATTTCAGCCCCTTTTCAGTGCTTAATGCTCCCTGGATAGACAATGTGCTAGGAAAATGCATTGAGGTAAAGGTTGGTCTCCATCTTTTGCTCAACTAGGTATGACCGGTGAGGTTGAAACGGGGGGTAATTTCTCGTGAAAAACCTGGGCAGTGTATATCGAACATGTATCGAGAAGCTTGCTGCCAGGTATAGCACAAACACCAAGGCGAGACAATAGTACACGCTTTGGAATTTCTACTAAACGAATCTTATACCTTGACGAGACGATCCTGTTCCATCAAAAATTTGAACTCTTTTACTAAAAGTGTCTCCATCAAACCTGACTTCATCAACTGATCTTCCTCTATTCTATGTTGGCACAACCAAAATTGAAGGTTCTCGTGGTATGTTTAGGTGAGCGCTGTACATCCTATACTCACTGTACATCATTGATGTGCTCTGTTCTTCTCGATTCGTCCTACTAAATTTTACTAAATATCTGGGTGATGTCTAGGCAACATTTGCCGTTCCCCAATGGGGGAAGCGGTTCTTGCAGATATTGCAACGCAACGCGGACTTGACATCGAGGTGGATAGTGCAGGTGTAGCTGGATATCATGTCGGTGAAGAACCCGATGAACGGTGCGTACTCTGGAGTCACTCTTTATAATATAAAAAGTTCCACGACTGACAGCAACTTCCCTTCGTGGTTAGTACTATCGATGTATGCAAAAAGGTACCCTAATTCTCTTGTCTGGATCTCTGAAGCACATTCTGAACATCATTGGATAAAGCACAGAGTGCCCATCATCTGCGTCGCACGTCAAGTCCGTACCTCCGATTTTACACAATTCACCCACATCCTCGCCTCTGACAAGAATAACCTTCGTGATCTCGAGAGGATCAAACCTCCCAATGCCACGGCAGAAGTTCGATTGTGGGGATCATATCTCGACGACAAACCTATTCCCGATCCTTACTATGGTGGTACAGTGAGTATTGTTTGTTGTGTATCAATGCAAAGTCTGATAAAATGACTCGAAACCTAAGGATGGCTTCGAGAACGTGTTTCAACAAGTAACTCGACTTTCACATGCTTTCCTTGATACCGTGTTAAAAAAGTAGAAGGCATTGACGAAGACCGATTCCGTCAAGTAAAGCTCACTTGAACGCTGATTATAGACTTCTAGCCATGGCTAGGTAGAGTCATTCCTAATTCTAGATCGGAACCGGGACCAAAAGACTTTTGATCTTGTACATTGGTCAATAAAGTAAATAAAAGTCAAGTTCATTTCTTGATACAGTTCCTTGCACTCTCATGAACCAGACAACGCTGTCCAGTGATATTAACTCGAACTCCAAGATAAATCATGAAGGAAACACTGGTCCTCCTGGGCAGTGTGGGATCGCCAACTCGGTAGATGTTGAGAGTGCCAATGAAGTCACAACTTATTGAAACATTTGACACAAGACTCTGTGGATGCTATGTTGACCACGATTATTGGCACTCCTGCAGTGTTCCAAACATACCTTTAAAATTGGAGACGACATTCTGCACCTCCTCAGATAGTTCAGTCTTTGAATTTCTAATATCAGACTTGAATTCCATATGTGCAAGATGAGACACAATGAGAGAAGAAAGAGGAGATGCTAGCTCCATCTATCAAGATAATGCAATTGGATATGTCTGGAGAATTATCAGTGTGGTTTTGATAGACTTTGTATTGACCCGATGTCTCCTTAGTTTTACATTTACAAGGCAATGATGATGCATGGAGGATGTATTTATCTATACTCTGCTGAGGTCTGCTGCCAATTTTAACCATGATTTATGCACACCCTTAAGATGAGAACATAGCCTTGGATGAGAAGATGGAGTCCATTATTCTCTCCAAGTAAGTATTTGACTAGGCTTATCCACACCTCTAACCTCAATAGGGCCTCAACTAGCAGAATCAGACAATCCAAATACTAGCATAGTCTTTGAAGAAATACACCAGAACCTCCACTCTCCTCTAAACAGGGAAGTATATGATGCCAAAGAAGCCTTGGTATGGATGAGGAATTGAGGTCCAATCGGCAGGGTGAAAGGGACTGACTGAGGGCCAAGAACTGTGATCAACAACGTTCATCTGTCCAGTTAAGCAGATGATTTCATCGTCAACAGTGAGTTATCGACCTTGAACTATGCAACATCATGTAATTGTTCATGAGGAACATCAAGTCGAAATATTGATGTGCATGCATGTTGGTATTCGCTGACCACAAATTCATTTTGCTGTCTTCATCATTGTCAGCATCAATGCTATTGAGATAGAAATGTGCTTATTGTGAATTCATAGAAGTGGGGTATTAATATCGATAACGAAACAGAAGTCCCCTTTTTATTCAATTGTCATCTAGGACCACAGAAAAAATAGTACCTGACAGATTCGTTTGCTCCATAAAGACATCATCCGAGAAGGTGAATCAAGATCATTAGATTGCAATGATGATGATGTGCATATTGTGACCGAGATAGAACAGGGATATCATAAAGGTCGTCCTCATCATAAAATAGAATAACAACCTTTCAGGTGCAACATATATCCAGTACTAGTTATGTCCCTTTTCAACATTTGCATTAATTTCTTTAATGTTGTCCTGACCCGATAATTTCTAGCACGCAGTATGCTCTTGCCACTGGCCAGAGTGTGTTGCGAAATCTATGTGTCATGCCAAGCAATGGACTTTAACGCTTGTGGTCCATGTAACCAGGACAATAATGACAATGCACGAGGTATGACGGTCAAAACGCTTGGCAGGTCTTGCGTCATGTTGGTCATAATCAGACTGGAAATTCATGGCATATCCCCAAGGAAGAGATCCTCACCGCTCCCTCTATCTGACTAGGAAAGCGAAGGTAGTGGGCGAACCTAGAAGTGCAAGAGGGAGTGCAGCTCATGACTCAAAGGACTGCAAAGATCATGTTGATATTTTCAACAGTCCTGAAGAACACTTGGTACGACCACATCATCTTATCCTTCGAGCAAGGATCTACCTGAATGGGGTCACAGGCGCGGATAAGCCCAGTCGAATACATGTCTGTAGTGGGTTGGTGGAGAACAAAGTTGATATCACTAGAACAATAGAGTCTATCCTTCTCATTCTAACTGTTATCTGTTTGATGGTCCAACCCTATTACATCCCTCTAGAGTGTGACATTATGCATAAATGTGGTTAGTATTACAGATAAACCTCTTGAGTAGTAGATAGATGACCTTTGCCCACTCCAGGTATTGGACACTCTGTTGACCAATGCTCCCCCAAATGTCTAGCTAAATAACCGAGTCTTCAATTCTCTGATGTTAGCTTCATCTGTCCAGAGAACCCAACCACATATATTTAGAGTAATTTTGGTAGACGAGGACAAATTTACTGTAGGATTTGTACTGACCAATGTCTACCTACAACCACCGCTTGGACGTTATGTGGTAGACAAAAACGAATCAAGAAGAGAGATCGACGTATGGGCTTACGAACCTAGGTTTTCCGTCTACTGTTAAGGCACATTCTTTAGTGAAGGTTACGTTTAGATCCTTAGTGTTATCGAATGACACAAAGGATTTTTTCCTAACAACTGCAAGTCATCACACGAATCTCGTACATATTCACTCGTACCACTGATCTGGGGCTTGGTGGAGTGTTAACAAAGGCTATTTGCTTGTGGGACGCTGATCAAACCAGCAAGCAAGATCAATGTTCGAAAACTGTTCAACAAACACAGTAATATACATTGTAACGCAGCGATTATAAAACCTTGGCCACCATCACACTTAGTGATGAGTGGGCATAGCAGTCGTAGCACGATTCCCAAGAGCATCCTCGGCTCTCCAGAGTGATGTCGTCGTCTAGATAGCCTCTCAATCTGCATTTCTCTATCAAACCATGGAAGAAAAAAATACCTTGTTTTGAGTGTAAAAGTTGATTCCACTCTTACCATAGAAGCCAATGTCACCAAGCACGGAACCCTTGTTGCCGCTCCAAGAAAACATAGGAAGAGGGACAGGTATGGGGATATTGATTCCAATCTGACCCACATTGACGTCTACTTCAAACTTGCGTCCTGTTGCGCCAGATTGGGTAAATATGGCAGCGCCATTACCATAGCGATTATTGTTGATGATCCCAATGGCATCATCTAAACTATCTGCCTCCAATATAACTAAGACGGGGCCAAATATCTCTTCCCTATATGTCTTTTGTGAACTTGGGCTGAACTAAAAAAATTGTAGGGTACTGACTTATAGCATCTCATGGAAGTTTCGGCCTTGATAATTGTAGGACCCACAAAATTGCCATCAGGATAATTTGATACAACCAAATTCCTTCCATCAAGCATAATTTTACCGCCTTCATTCTCAGCGGAAGCAACCAAATCAGTAATTCTCTCTTTGGAGTGCGGAGAAATAACGGGTCCACTGTTTTTTCCCATGATGGTATTTGATCACTGCTATATATCTAGTGACGTCACGGATAAACTCACAGATCTGCATCTGGTTCAAAACCACCGCTGACTCTGAGTTTCCGGGCACGCTCGACAAGTTCAGGGAGCCAGTTTCGCGCCTCCCCGACAAGAATGGCTGACGATGGATGAGAATAAATTTTGAGGAACCATGCCAGTTTGTGGTCGCATACCGACAGAGATGGCCATACAACGCTGACCAGCAGCACCAAACGCAGCACCAACGATCGAATTCAAAGCAAGATTCTGATTAGCTGTTTTTGTGCCAACATAAACGCCGTAGATGGAATGCCAGGATGCAACATACCATCAGGCATCAGTACGGCGTGGTTCTTTGCTCCCATGTTTGCCTGAAGGAGAATAAATACGCAGAGAGGGGGTCAAACGTCCCATTTCTTACTTGTACTCGCTTGCCGTTTTGTGTCCCACTACGGCCGGTGTCAACCCTGAAGGAGATTCACACAGTGCAGGCCCACCGATTAAAGATGTGCTTTCCCGCACGGTCGCCGCCTACGAAGCTAATAGCTCGAATAGCAGGATGGTCGCAAATAGCGTTTACAGTGGGAACCTGGCCATGTAC
>Ga0153965_1000179_pt1 | contig 12462 bp, 5 predicted proteins | sample TSFL049MetaG_FD_104707 | JGI IMG/M metagenome (GOLD analysis project Ga0153965, IMG submission 104707) | Attine ant fungus gardens microbial communities from Florida, USA - TSFL049 MetaG | ecosystem: Host-associated > Fungi > Mycelium > Unclassified | place: USA: Florida, Paynes | collected... | reverse complement strand
TACTTATACAACTACTACACAGTCTGTGCACTACTTTCCCACACTCATCATGTGACCTATCATGTGACATGACTCTGTGACTTCTTGTCATATGACTGTGACACTTGTGACATGACTCTTTCCTGCTGAAAGGGGCAAATGGGAATTTAACTGTAACTAGCAAGTAAAAAGAGGTAGTGACAGTTCCTAATTGTATGCTAAAGGGTTTGTGGGGAGAAGGAGAAAGTAGGGGTATTAAAAAGAAATTAAAAAGTAGAAGTGCAGCTTATCTATAATATAAAAATAGATAGAATGATTGGAAGCTTGATCTAGATCCACCTTGCATGGTGTTCATCTTTACACACCATAACAAGCTCACTAGTAGTATAGTTAGTAAACCACTCATGGGCCTTACCACACTCAATCAAGCCCTCATCGACACCAAACCTTATAGGTATGATACAATCTGAGTCGATAATTCGCTAGGCTTTTTAGGCCTGCTACTCTATAAAAGGTTGTCTAAGCAACTGCTGTGTCTTGTCTCAAGAAAAAATAGGGTATAAGGTAGGAAACATTCACCAACTCAACCTCTCACCAAGATTATCCCTTACACACTCAAGAGAATTGCATTTACAACCTCAAGAGCTTCTGAGATAAAGGCAAGGGCCAAGGAGACTCCCTCATCAATCTCCACTCTGAGAAATATATTAGAATAATACAAATGTTAGAGACTCAATTGAAAAGAAATAGAAAAGGAAATCCTTTATTTTACTACTTTCCCTCGCATCTCTCCTCTATAATGTCACACCATACAAATGTTTAAGGCAAAATAAGTGACAATTTGCACCCTTATAACCAGAATAACTAGCTTGAGAGAAGAGCTCAGCCCCCTAGGGATGTTCCCTAGATGCCCAGTCATGGACTTGAGCATCTAGCTTGGGTAGCAGAGTAGTGGCTGTGACCACCACTACATACACCTCATAGATGCTTGCCCAGGTGTCTTATATCAGATTTCCAACAGATTTCCCTTCTAGAAGTACTCTCAAGGGTGGAAGTGAACTTAGACAGATGAGCATGACCCAAGTGACATTATACCTTAGTAGCCAGCAGTGCTATTTGTAGAAGAGTTATGATCAGATCTATACCACCATCACTGATAGCTAATTATGGCAAGATCAAGAGAGTTGAGCCACTGCAGAGTTGTATTGCAATGGCAGTGGAAGGAAATTAGAATCTAGAGGAACAAGAAGGCATAGAGGAGATAGAAAGAGGAATAAAGAAGCTGAGGAGAGAGACAGCAGAAAGGCTAGACAAAGATAATATGCTCAAGGGCAAGACAACTCAAAATTGCCATCTTTATCTATAGCCTAGTAAGAGGCTTGAGACTTGACCATCGTGTGAGAGAGGATTCCTGGAGTAGGGTTAGAGGATTGGGGAGTGGTTGCCTAGTATTCGGGAAGGGTGCTGTCTCATCATTGTAGTCTTGCTATGTTTGGAAATTCAGAGGTTTTCTTTGTCTCACTTTCTTTGCTGTCTCTTTGCTTTGTAATCATAATAAAATACTCTAGGATACAGAGGGGAACTCAAGCATCATACCCCCATCTTCATCTCTTTCTATTGCTCTAGAGCTTAATAGCTATTTTGAGTGACTAAGTCTCTAGCTTTCTGAAGAGTTCTTTTTAATTTCTAAAACCTACTAAAACCCTCCCTTGATGAGAATTTAAGCCCCAATGGACTTGGGCATTCACTTATGCTAGGAGTTAATAGCTTGCTACGTGTCATTGGAATCAGCTTCTAGTTGTACAGTCAGCTAAAGAAGAGCCCACATAGCGGTACAGGAGTTCTAGGTAGTACTGCTGTATCAATGGTAAGCCAGGCTACTAGACTAGGTAAGAGCAGTAGTGTCATGATATGAGATGAATGTGTGTCTTAGAGAGCCTATTACAGTGAGATCTACCTTAAGTAGATTCATAAACATTTTATTATTATTTCTTTTGGTCTTTTGAGTTGTACCTCTCTATTCCCCCTGTGTTTAAGCTCTCTTTTATATTTGATCATCTCTCTAGTGCCTACTTGTTTAGTACACAATTGTGAGACATCTCAAAGATCTGTTATATTCCCATTTATTATTACTTTTGTTTTGTGATCAATTCCCTTTGATCCCCATCAACAACACTACTATGTGACCATAACAGCTGTCACCTTCCTGTCCTCTATACCTCCTAGTCATGACCATGTGATCTGGCTCCATCACTCCTGTTCATTGTTCCCCGAACCCCAAACTGGCTTCTTTCTACTCTGAATATAGTCTAGAAACACATGACAGTGTGTGTAAGTACTAGCAATATAATTGTTATCTGGCAGCACATCTGTTTCTTGACTAAGTCCAGCAGTGATAGGATTACTAGTTGCTGATAGACTTTTGATCTGTTATCTTGGGGTCATATTAGTCTAAATCTGCTCTAGATCAAAATTATCTTGCATTCCAAAGATATTTCTGAGCCTTTGATTTCTAGAGCTTTAACATTGATAGTTTGTATCTGAGAAACCTAATGTTAGCTCATCAGTCTTGCCTCCCAAGGTATATGCTATTCTAGCATGTGGCAGCTTGGCAACTACCTTATAGAAGTACCCAATTCTGGGTCTAGATTATGTCTGGGGCTTGTAGAAGGTCTCTAGAGTAGGTTCCAATAGTAAAATCCAGGGGTATAATGTGTATCCCATGCTACATTTCCATAGAAAATTCTCTAGTAGCATAACACCACACTTCTTCCTGTGTAGTAAGTCCAAAAGTAAAAGAAAAGTAAAGTAAATATAAATAATGACTTAGCTGTTTTGCTAAGTCATGACAGTTCAAGTCCATTGCAATATATACAATAGACAGTATTACTTCTTTTACTCTTACCTCTATTATTGATGGTAGTGCCTGAGTGTAGTATAGCAAAATTCAATTCTGAAAACCCTAACATAGTTATGAACCCCTTCAATAATATACCTATTAGTGAATGACCTATAGACACCACTATCAACATATACTAGGGATGCCCTACTTCTCCTATTAGTTTGGGGAACCCACATAACACCTCCCTTTTACCTATAGACTCCTCTCCCCCCTCTTAGATAGACTATGCTGAGCATGTTGTCATGCCAGATAGCCATTTAGATGATATAAGTGGAATTTTCCACTATATTAATGAGAATAACTAGCTTGAGAGATATTGCCTTAGATGCCCAGTCATGGACTTAAGCATACCACTTGAGTAGTAGAGTAGTGGCTATAAACACTACTACAAAGACCTTATAGACATTTGCCCAGACCTCTCAGATCAAATTTATAACAGAACTCCCTTCTAGAGTACTCTTAAGAGCAGAAAGGAACTTTGGAGACTAACTCTTAACAGAATGATGTTATACCTCAGTAGCTAGCAGTGCCATATCAAGTGCAGTTACCATCAGATCTGAGCCATCATTGCTGATAGCTTATTATAGCAAGAATCAAAAAGTTCAGTTCTCATGAGAATCACATTGCAATTGCAATGGAAGAAAACTAGATGTCAGAGAGCCAAACTCCATGCTAGAATTAAGCCAACTGCTCTTTGTTTAGTGTTTTGACAAAGAGAACTTGATAGAGTTCCCATTAGATTTTCTACACTACTTATACAACTACTACATGGTCTGTGCACTACTTTCCCATGCCTATCATGTGACCCATCATGTGATGTCATGTGATGTGACACTGTGACTTCCTGTGATGTGACTGTGACTATGTAACACTTTGTGATGTGATACTTTCCCACACTCCTTTGTGTAGTAAGTCCAAGATAAAAGAAAAGAAAAGAAATATAAATATAAATAATGACTTAGTTGTTTTGCCAAGTCATGACACTAGAGTTCAGAGAAGTGAAAAGATGTAGAAGAGGCAATGAGAAAACTAAAGAAGTTAGAAAGAGAAATAGAAGAGAGATTTGATAAAGATAATGTGCTCAAGAGAAGGCTGATTTAAGATTGCCATCTCTCTCTACTATCCATTAAAAGGTTTAAGAACCATCTATTGTTCAGAGAAGAACCCCAGGAGTAGGATTAGAGGAGTGGGGAGTGGTAGTCAAGTGATCAGGAGAGGTGTTGTTGATAGGGATCAAAGAGAATTGATCACAAGACAAAAGTAATAACAAATGAAAGAGACAAAATCTCTGAGATATTTCACAATTGTGTACTAAACAAGTAGGTACTAGAGAGATGACCAAATAATAAAGAGAGCTTAAAAAAGAGGGGAGAAACTCAAGCAACTAAAAGAAGTATAATAATATTTTTAATGAATTCACTCAAGACCAATCTTACTATAATAGGATCCCTAAGGTGTGTATTCGTCTTGCACTGTAACACTACTGCCCTTATCTAGTCTAGTAGTCTGGCTCACTGTTGATATAGCAGAACTATCTAGAACTTCTGTGCCTTTGTGTAAGCTCTACTTTAGCTGACTATATAGCTAGAAGCCTACTTCAAAAATGCATAGCAAGCAGTTAACTCCTAGCATAAGTAAATGCCCAAGTGCATTGGGGCTCAAATTCCTCTTTGAGGGAAGGTTTTTAGTAGTCTTTAGAAAATAAAATAAAAGCTTAGAAAAATAAAGACTCAATCACTCAAATAGTTATTAAGTTCTAGAGCAATAGAGAAGGATAATAGAGGTATATTTCCTCTCTGTGCCCTAGAGTATTTTATTAGGATTACAAAGCAATGATACAACAAAGAAAAACAAGACAAAGTAAACCTCCAAATTTCCAAAGATAGTAAGCCCAGAATAATAAGATGGTACTTCTTCCAATCAGTTGGTGACTACTCTCCACTTCTCTAATCCTACTCCCAAAATCCTACTCTATACAATAGGTGGCCCTTGAGCCTTTTGATGGGCCATAGAAAGAGGCAGCAATCTTATATTGTCTTGCTCTCATACATGTTATCTTCATCAATTCTTTCTTCTATCTCTCTCCCTGACTTCCCTAGCCTTTCTACTATCCATTTACATCTTCTTGCTTCTCCTAGCTCTAGTTAATTTATGTTGCATTTATAATGTGACTTCCACAAAGACTCATCTTTCCTATTCTTACTATAATTAGCCATCAGTGATAATGGTGCTGTTATGCTGCCAGTGAATTTTCTACAGAAATATAGCATGGGATACAAATTATTACAAAAGGCCACTTACTATTTATGATTGGGTTAAAGATTGATTCAAAAGTGCTTATAAGCAAAGTTTAGACAGTGACAAGAGATGTTGTTAAGTCTGAGGTCTAATCCTCAGACTATGAGTCCTTATATACATGATTGTGATAGTCTGTGCACTAGGACAGATCATCATATACTACTATCTATTGTTCTACATATGGTAGTGCCTTTGTGCTAGAAATAGTGACAACTTAACCTTATGGAGGCTGTCCTTTGTTCTAAGAAAAGAACAGATGACTATCTATGGGTAATTAATAAAGTTCATGTGCAAACATTGAGGCCTTCATATCTCCACTAATGTTAATTGCCTTGAGGTTGTTTTAAACTCATTCTGAGCATTATAAAGAAAGCTTTTGCTGAGCCTATAACCAAAGCATTGATCATGGCAGTTTCCAAGATATTAGTGATTTAATAAATGGTAACATGGTAGTTACCTGTTGATCTGCTTAATATCTCAGCCAATACTGATTGTCTCAAAACATAACTGGTATCAATCAAAATATTTTTTCAAGGGCTTTTTGTAGCCATTAAGACTGTGAGAATCATCAAAGAATTGATAGAGATATGGCTGAATGAAGTTTGTGACACAAATTATACTCCTGGATTTCACTATTGGAACCTACTCTAGAGACCTCCTACAAGCCCCAGATATAATCTAGACCCAAGATTGGGCACTTCTATAAGGTAGTTGCTAAGCTACTACATGCTTGAATAGCATATACCTTAGGAGACAAGACTGATGAGCTAGCATTAGGTTTCTTAGAGATAAACTATCAATGTTAATACTCTAGAACTCAGAGGTTCAAGGACATCTTTGGAATGCAACATAATTTTAATCTAGAGTAGACTTAGACTAATATGATACCAAGATGACAAATCAAAAGTCTATCAGTAACTAGTGATGTTATGAATATCGAGTGGGACTACAACTATTATTAGCCATGGTCTGATAATGAGTGGTTAGTAGATGAGATGTTGGCAATGCTAGATGAGGACATTATTATGCAGTAAAATACATTGAATGTTTGAGGACTCTAAGAGACAATGGACTCACAGAACAGACAGGACTTTTTGGAGAAATCTTGGACTATTTTCTTCTCTATCTTTGGACTTGTGCTAAATAGGATAATATCAGACTAACCCATTATTAGACATTGACTCAACTTGTCACCTTTATTGCTTCTGTCACTGGACTGTCACTTAACTAGTTATCTTTAGTTACAACTATTGTTACCACATTGTAATGTAGTCACAATACCTAGTTAGGATAAATACAGACCAGAAAGAAAAGGGAATGGTAAGTACTCTTTTTTTGTATTTCCTCTGTAAAATCTTACTCTGAGGAATCAGTACTCTTACTTGTCTTAAGACAATCTCAAGGGTGCTACTCAAAGTCTCATTGACATCTCCATCTCTCCTCCAATATAACTTCACTGAAAACCTTAACCAGATCCTTTAACAAGGAGCATGAAGATATCAAGTATTAGATATAGGCTTTAAGTTGAAATATATATTCAACTGTAAGGTCTAGAGTCTTAACAAGTGATCCCATCACTGCTGGACACAGTCATAAAGCAAACATACCATTGGACAATAAATATATTATTAATATTTGTATGTACTTGCATGTGTTTTTAGATTGTATTTGGAGAAAAAGAAAACTAGTTTAAAGATTAAAGAACATGGGGCATGAGTGAAGTATGGAGATAGAGTAGAATTACATGGTCATGGCCTTTTGGCATGGAGAACAGGAAGATGATGTCTGTCATTGTCATGACTTGGCAGAACAGCTAAATCATTATTTATATTTCTTTTTCTTTTCTTTTCCTTTTATCTTGGACTCACTACACAGAAGGGAGTGTGGGAAAGTGTCACAGTCACATCACAGGATGTCACAATGTCACATCACATAACAGGTCACATGATAGGCATGGGAAAGTAGTGCACAGACCATGTAGTAGTTGTATAAGTAGTGTAGAAAATCTAATGGGAACTCTATCAAGTTCTCTTTGTCAAAACACTGAACAAAGAGCAGTTGGCTTAATTCCAGCTTGGAGTTTAGCTTTCTTACAGTCATGTCCATATGGCAATATCATGGAGGAAAGATGCAAGAGAGGCTGGAAGAAGAAGGAGTTTTCTTTTTTATTTATTTTTAATTGAGTCTTATTAGTTTATATTTTTGTCATGTATGTATGGAGCAGGGACGAAATAACCCAGAGTAAAACAGGATTACTCTGAGGAAAAAGGGGATTGACAACAAAATTGAGAAACAACCTTGGCCTCAGCTTGTGCGCTGTGCCTCAATCAGCTATTGTGGGTGGTTATATATTTCAGAAGGACAGAAATGTTGTCAGGAGTTTAGGAGAGGAATGGTATATAGATTGATGGAAGTAAGGATAAAACATGTAAGAGATGTTAATCTACAAACTAAGGAACTAAGATGTAACTAATGGAGTACTTATACTATGTCTGGAATAGGAGGAGTACAAGTAACTAGTCTACATTATGATCCTATAGGAGTAAACAACAGGAGTTCAGGAGCAAAATTTAGTAATAAATAAAATCATTATTTTCCATCATATGACAATTTCTAATATAATACTTAGAGAGTCTGAGAGAGAGAGCAATGGAATCTTGATACCTACTGCTATCTCATAGGCTTGTGAGTTGTCTTATGGCACTTTTCTGAGTTCTAAATAAAGTGGTTGGGTTGTTGAGACTAGAACCATATATCCTACTTGGTCAAGAGACAAAACACAGCAGTCACTCAGATAACCTTCTATAAAGTAGCAGGCCTGAAAAGCCTGGCTAATTATCAACTCAGATCGTATCACACCCATAAGTTTTGGTGTGGGGATACAGATGAGTCCTTGATTGAGTATAGTAAGGTCCATGGGTAGTTTACTAACTACTTTGATAGTATGGGGATAGCAATTGGGCTCTCTGTATAATATGCTTTATTATTTCCTTTCTATTTCTATTTCTATTAATTGTTTTGTTATTCATTTAGTTTATTTTTATTTTCTTATTATTTTTCAATTCATTAAGTAATTAATTATACAAAATAGTAAAAATGACATGAGAATGGAACTCAACTTTTATCTCCCAAAAATTACTCTATCTGAAGACCACTCTCTCCTCTGAACTTGTTAACCTTCCCATAATAGTGAGCTTATTATGCTTTGTAAAGGTGGACATGTCCACCTTAGGGACACCATATGAGAAGAATCTAGATCAAGCTTACCATCCTTTCAGACACTTTTATCTTAATTATCACACTAAGTTTCTATATTCTCTTTTTAATACCTTCATTCTTAATTTATCCTAACAAACTCTCTAGCATGCAATTGGGACCTGGTATCACATCTTCAGCTTGTACCAGGCTAATAGTTTCTTTTACCTCCTTTAGTGCTGCTTTGATAGTAACCTAGAATTATAAATAGGTATTGGCCTGTCAATACTTGATATTATTTTGTTGGAGATAAGTCTCTTAAGGTTCTTTCTGCTCTTGAGGGCACTTCTAGAGGGAGTTCTGGTATGAATCTGGTATAAAACCATCTGGGCATTTCTTATGAGGTATGTGTAGTAGTGGTCATAGCCACTACTTTGCTACTCAAGTGGTATATACAAGTCCATGACTGGGCATCTAGTGGTTATCTCTGGGGAGTCCAACTTGTCTCTTGAGCTGGTTATTAGCATTATTATGGTGAAAAATGTCACTTATATTGCCTAAATAGCTGTCTGGCATGATAGCACCTTATACCAATAACATGGCCAATAAGTCTAGCCCCTCACCCCAGGTCTATGGTAGCAACTACATAGTCTCTCCCCCAGACCTTGAACTCTTGGCTATCGTATTCAGGCTAATCATCCTATAAACTCTCAACTCTGGGATGGTAACTTTAGCTTAGTCTCTCTTTTTGGCACAAGTGAGTTCTTAGCAGGCAATGCAAAAAATATTGCCTGCTCTCTCTAATGGATAGCTACTTTCATCAAGCAAAGGCCTCTAGGTGACAAGAATAACCAAGACATCCCTCAAATCTTAGATATTGGGTTTGCTACTTAGAACCTTATTGTGTTAATCTATAACTCTAGCTAGGACAAACTCTTAGTAGATAAGAATTCAAGGATATTTTTTTTGAAGTTATGGACTGACATCATTTGTATTTCCCCTATGACATTGATCCTTTTACACTAATATGACATACTTTCTATTCCTTCTGCATATAGTGACATCAACATAATTCTTTTCCATTCTACTCCTATAACAACTGGGTAACCAGAGTAGAATCAGTACATATTTATAAAACTTGGACTTTACATAGCAACTCCCTTAGTTGTCTACCTTCATAGGTGACTCCTGAGATATTTCACCTAATAATTTTGACAGTGCATTGCATCAAATTCCAACAAAAGAGATGCTCTTAATACAATGGCTAACCACACAAAAAACAAACTAGCTAATATCTCAAGGTCCCTCATCCATTTCCCCCAGACCTAGTATGAGCACTTTAGCTAAGTCCAAATACCACAAGAACACCAAGTCCTTTGCACAAGCAACAAGAGGCAATACTGAAGATATTCATAAGATTAGGGAGGCTTTCCCAAAATTATTAAGAGAAAAAATTATTGAAATGCATAATATTGCACAAGACAACCACTAGAAAGTATGGCCCAGGATCAACATGACCACTAAGGGACCTTCTAGAAAACAAGTTATCATACTCATAAGCCTAGAAAACATTAACATTATCTCCAAGCATGTGAACAAACATATCTTCAATATTAATAGACTTCTCAAGTCCATTAAGTCAAATGTCACAGCTGACTTCCTCCACCCAGGTAACAAGGGCATTATCATTACTACTAATCAAATTGCCCTGGCTGTCATGACTTGGCAAAACAGCTAAGTCAATATTTATATTTCTCTTTTTTTCTTTTCTTTTCTAGACTTACTACACAAGGATAGAGCACAAAAAAGTATCATGTGACCAAATGTCACAAATGTCACAGGTCATAGTCAGGTGACATCACATGACTAAGTCACATGAGGACCACAGGAAAGTAGTACACAGACCATGTAGTAGTTGTATAAGTAGTATATAGAATTAAATGAGAACTCCATTGAGTTCTCCTTGTCAACTCAGACTTGGAGGGTGATTAAGTCGTCCAGGCTAAGTCACTACACTGGCATCAGACATAAACATCATTGACAGGTACATCAAAGAAATAGACAATATTAACTCTAATGATATATCATCTCCTCATCTTTCTCAATCCAAATTATACCTAAAAATCCTAGGTATCCCATATATTACTAACAATGGGACCTCCATTACTCACAACCAGATTGAAGAGGTAATAAAAAGGATCCACTTATATAATGACACTACTCTAGCATCTTACTCCCATGTTATCAAAGCTTCTCCCAAATCCAACATAGTTGTCATTTGAATTAACATATGGGATTCCCAAAGCAGCACTAAGGCTAGAAGTTTAATTAACAGGAGCTTCAACATAGGTCATCATATTGCTACTATTTGCACTACCAATATAAACCTAGGTATACCCTAATACAAAAACTGCTAGAAATGGGGTTATACTATCTTTATCTGTTGATCACATGGGATAAAATATCAAAAATGCAATGGCTCTCACAAACTCAAGTATTATCTACTCCAAGTCTGAGTTGACAAGGAGAACTCGATAGAGTCCTCATTCATTCCTGTACACTACCTATACAATTACTACATAGTCTGTGCACTATCTTTCCACACTCCTCATATGACCTGATCATGTGACTGTGACTATGTGACACTTGTGACATGACACTTTCCTACACTTCTTATATAGTAAGTCCAAAAAAAAGAAAAAAAAGAAAAGAAAATATAAATAATGACTTAGCCATTTTGCCAAGTCATAATACTACCTCTCTCTTAAGTTTCCTTGTCCTAAGGAATTCTTTATAGCTTGCAGTATGGGTCCACTTCATTGTTGTCTTTTTCTGTCTACTCCTGTCAGAATAGCTAGCTCCTGAACTGGAATAAAGCCAACTGCTCTTTTATTAGTGCTTGACAAGAAGAACTCAATAGAGTCCATATGCATTTCTTGTACACTACTTATACAACTACTACATGGTCTGTGCACTACTTTCCCATGGTTGTCATGTGACTTCATTTTGTGTGACATCATTTTACTGTGACATGTGACATTGTCATGTGACACTTTTCCCACACTCCTTCCTTATGTAGTAAGTCCAAAAGAAAAAGAAAAGAAAAGAAAAGAAATATAAATAATGACTTAGCTGTTTTGCCAAGTCATGATAACTCCCTTATCCCTGATTTTTCTTGCTCAATTTCTTTTTTTTCCTTAATTGTCTTCATTGTTCTTTTTTGCTTGGGTTGTCCTCCTTTTCATTATTTCCAATTTCTTTCTAGCCTTCCCTAGTATTTCTCATCATATCTTTTATCTAACCATCCAAATAACCTTTTTGCTGTAAATATTTCTAGCAATTCTCCCCTTTTAAATATCCCTTCCTTGTGCTCTTGTCTTGCCGTATCTTCTTGGTCTTGTTGATACTCTTTCTCAAATTCTTCAATTGCTTCCTTTGTATTCTCCAAATTCTCTCTTCCCTCCCAAGTATCTGATTCTACTATGAATCCTTTCCAGCATACCAAGTATTTATCTTTTCCTCTAATTCACCACTTATTCAGAATTTTCTCTACCTCCTATTCTTTCTCTCCCTCAATTATTACTGGAGCTGGTCACCCTTTTTTCTGCCCTTCTACTTGTCCTACATAGCATTATATTCTACTAACATTTACTACTGGATGTATTCTTATTATACTAGGTAATTCCAGTTCTACTACGTTCAACGATACTATCTTCTTTATTTTGTAAGGGCCAACAGATCTTTCCATTAACTTCTTTGTTCTCTTTCTGACCATTTAATACTTCAGGTTCTTAGTACTCAACATCACTAAGTCCTTTACTTTATAGTTGTTAAATTCTCCTCTTTTCCTATCCATATACTTCTTCATTTCCTCTTGTGCTTTTCCTAGTACTGTTATAAACATTGAGTGGAACTACAACTATTATCAGCCATGGTCTGATAATGAGTGGCTAGTAGATGAGATGTTGGCAATATTAGACGAGGACATTACTATATAGTAATGTACTGAATGTCTAAGGACTCTAAGAGACAATGGACTCATAGAATGGATAGGACTCTTTGGAGAAATCTCAGACTATTTTTCTCTT
>Ga0153965_1000178_pt1 | contig 12462 bp, 13 predicted proteins | sample TSFL049MetaG_FD_104707 | JGI IMG/M metagenome (GOLD analysis project Ga0153965, IMG submission 104707) | Attine ant fungus gardens microbial communities from Florida, USA - TSFL049 MetaG | ecosystem: Host-associated > Fungi > Mycelium > Unclassified | place: USA: Florida, Paynes | collected... | reverse complement strand
TGTTGTCTACTCCTATAGGATCACGATGTAGACTAGTTACTGGTACTCCTCCTATTCCGGACTTAGTATAAGTACTCCAGTAGTTACATCCTAGTTCCTTAGTTCGTAGATTAAAGTCATTTATGTCTTTTCCTTGTCCTATCCTCACTCCTATCAATCTATACCACTCCTCTCCGAGACTCCTGGCAACAATTCCGTCCTCCTGAAATATGCAACCACACACGCGACAGTAGATCGAGGCACAGCGCACGAGCTGAGGCCAAGGTTGTTCCTATTTTGTTGTCAAATCCCTTCTATTCTGGGTCACTCCGCTCCTACTCTGCACGTCCCTGACACAATCTCACACCACTAACCTATTGGGCTATCTTGATTTTTAGTTAAATATAATGATCTACGTATGTCAAAAATGCCTTTAGTGCCAACTCTCAACTATAGTTGAGCCTAGGGAACTCATACAATTTGGAAGAGATATCTTGTGGAGGAGAATTGACTATAGGAATACAGCACATTGTGCCTGTACCAAGTTTTCATGGCTCGCCGATGCAAAGGAATAGACCTGTCTGATTGAATGAGAATCCTGGCCACTGAGGTTCTAAATATTCACACAATCAGGCCCATTGCAATTTTTACGCTGAGTATAGATCCTTTAAATAAAGCCCTTGTGTGCTCATCCACAGTGCCTAAACAATGATCAGTTCTTTCTTATATGGAGCATGATGCTATAGATTCATCCACTCGAAGAAAGGGATTGTTCTTCGCATTTGGAGTCCTCCAATGCCAATACTTGTGAGCTAGGGACCAAGAGCACTCAGCAAAGATTTTTACAGGCCTTATCTATGGAGTTGAAGAGATGAGTGAAATTATTGAATGAATTTCGTGTAAACATGTTCCAGAAGGTGTTAAAGGTTATCTATGTTAGTCAAGTCTTAACTGATTTTTGACAATTAGTCTGTTATAAGTGATTTGACGAATTTTCGAAAATTGGACCAATCTGTATGGGGATCCCCTCTGAAAGCCCTAGGGGCCCAAATTCATGCTCCACAAGGGAGGTCTTTATGCTCTGAACTCAAATGACGTTGACGATCAAGATACTGGAATGCCTGCAGTAAACTCTTTGATGACATCACTAAAGATGGCCACAATGTTCGAACTCTAGTTCTCTGCTCAAAACTCACCAGCAATCAATTTTTACCTCGCGAGCTTGCATACACAATAAGGAATTTATCAGCATCTGAAGCTGAGAAGCTTGGTCTATTGTTGGGGGAAGAGGAGCTTTCCACCATAGAAGAGAGGTGGCTGAGGACCATCTCTGACATAAAGACAATAGACATAGTAGCATATATCAGACACCACCTGTGAGCAAGCATGTTCCTCTCCATCTCTTTGCCTTGTATTTTCCCCTCATTCTCTAAGTTGAGCCCCATGAATTGGAATTCTTGGATGCCACCCATTCTCTCCCTTTGGGCACAACAGAACATAATGGAGAGCAGTATATGAAGGACTGTTCTGGCTGATCCATTCAAGTTATCCTCCTCTTGTCCATAATACCACATCCCTATTATCCAATGCATGATATATTCTATCCTTATAAGGGGATAGCTCTATCTCCATCTCTAAATTGCAAAGCGACACTCTGGAGCAGTCTAAGCTTGTTCAAGTATTACTAAAGTAATACTTAAACATACTAGTATAGTTCTGATTACACTAACCCTAACACTTAGAATGCAAACCCAGTATATAGTACAGAAAACCCCTTCAGAAGCCTTATTCTAATCTCTGAAGATTCTCCTGGAGGTGAGTTGTATCATAGTTACAAACTGTAATATTAACTGAGGATTCTCCTGGAGTCTTGTGCCCCAGTCACCCTTACAATCCTCAGGAATGATAACTGCAATTTCTTCAGCAGTAGGCAAATTATGAGTTCTTTGATTCTGTTGCAAATTCACATGTAGCCTAATTGTGATCTCCTCCTGCTCCTCTCAGTATGGGTTAGCTACTCAGAATATGTTCCGAGTCATGTGAAAATACCTGGGGTCAAATAGAATCAATCTGTTTGCACTGATGAAATTAATACCACATCTACTGACTTTACTGCTTAACAAGAAGACAAACACCTTGCTATGAGGATCATTCAACTGATCAACAGATTTCTGTCATTTTGAAATTGATGTGGTCCTATCAAGATGGAAATATTCATATCCAGTTCAAGGAATGAGAGGCAGAAAGAGATTATATTTGTGAGTCTTTTCTTTGGCTTTCTAAGAAAATTCTGATGAATCGGCAGGTATATGAGGATGCTGAAAGATCCAGGATTGTATGGTGTGGGTATTGATGATCGAGAAGAACCTGTAACAAAAACATAAGATAGATATCTTATTACTGCTTCTTTGCCTTTGCTGTTTGGGTTGATAGATACAAGGGGAGTGAATTTCTCCAAGATAATGATTCATGCTAAGATATTGCTCTTCTTGATTTATGTGATATAAAAGTAGCTAATTATATCTAGAGTCTTTTCTGACAGTTTTCATCAAATTTCTCTCTTTGTAATAAAATAACATACTTTCCCATAGGCCAGAGTGAGTTGAATGTCAGAAGGATCAGGAAAGATGTACCAAATAAATACAAATCAATTTTATGAAAATTTTACAACATATGATGACAGCTACAATGAAAATTGGTAGTGCCACTCTGATTAAGCTACCTGATAATAGGCAATATAATGGTCTGATAGAGTTTAAATGGGTAGGTCCTAACTAGAAGAAAAGAAAAACAGATAAACTCACTGAATTACAGAACAGAGATGGGTATTGTTTACCTACTGAACCTATCATTATGTCAGACTTGGTGCCTAACTCTGGCCTAGTGGAATATTCATTGCAATTTCAAAAGACAATGAAGATGTTGTGTTGCATTGAGTGTTCAATCCTGTTAACATCTCAAACAGGACTAAAACATATTTGTAACTGTCATGCAAAAACATATAAAAAATATCCAAAAAAAAAATAAAGATATCTGTACCTTACTCAAAGTCCAAAAAGAATACCTATTGTTGGAGGATATGGAGGGTATTAATGCCCTGGGTGGGCTAAAACTTCATACAATAGTTCTGGTCTGTTGTTATGAGAGGTACAACAGGTAACTCAATGCGAAAACATTATGAAAAGGACCATGGATTTAAAGGTCAACAATTACCTTCAATATGGCATATTGTTGCTGCCCAACAGATAGACAAGGGCAAGCATAAACAATATTTCCACGTCAAAGTCCTATCTTACCTGTCTAGGCTATCTTTGGACAAAGACTGGATAACAAGGTTAGAATTAGAGATTGACCAGATAACTAGTTATCCTGGATTTGATCCTAATGACATACGGAATATCAATGCATTTCTGGTGCAATCAGGGTGGCCTGAACATGTCCAGGGTCTTAATCCAACTGAACTGTGATTATTGGTGAAGTCACCAACCAGAGATGAGTTTCCAATGTTGAAGGAAACTGTTACCTGGATTTTTGATATAGCAGTGGCTACTATCAATCATACTCCTGGTTCAATCTAGGAGTAGCTGAAATCAAAAACTCTGAAGTGAGTCTCAAGTTTGAGCTAAATAACACTACTCACAAAAATTTACAGAAAAGTCTCCTATCAACTATTCAAAAAATTGCAGACTCGAGATGCTAAAAAGAATTATATTTGAATCTTAAGCTGTTTGACAGCATTTTTATTCTGTGAAAAAAGGAATTATATTCTTCCACTTCCAGAAGACATTGTCGAAGAAATCTCATTATTCAGGAATATCCCTTTATCTTTATAATTTCTGCCACCATATTTCTAACATGAATACAATGACTATGCAATCAAACTTTCCAAGTTGCTTATATCCATATGGACCCATGTCTGGGATCCATGTATGGGAAACTCGATTGGTGACCCTACTATCTGTTTCATTATCTTATCATGCATTCAACATATCAACAGTTGGGTACAAGCAAAGGATATCACTCCTATCCTTGTAAAAATGCTCTATATTTTACGAGCAGTATTCCTATATAACCTTCATTTTAACAGTGCATCTACTGATGTGCGCAAGAGGCACAGTGTCATCAAAACATAGCTTGATAGTGATCAGGACTCAACATTCTATAGTGTATGTTCTCTCCAGCGTATGGCATCATCAGTTGCCTATACATAGCTTTCTCTCCCTTAAGTGTACTGGAATAATGAAGAAAATACAGAGTTCATTTGGGATGGATTGAAAATCTCCCTTGAACTATTTCAGGAGTTTGGCCAAGAGCTTTTGTGTCATGTCCAAAAGATATTTGTGGAGAAGGTATTTCTTGGTATCAAGTGAAGGATTTCAGGGCATATCTCAGACAGTTTGACAAACACTCAGCCTGGCTACTCATTCATGAATGACCCAAGAAATGATTAACAAATTGATCAAAGAGCTTTCCTCAATGCAATTATGGACAGCCCTAACCTACGGAACAAATTTTTCACTGGATTCTCAGCTGATGGAATACCAATATTCAACAAAGTTTGAGCAAAGGACTAGCTCAGAGACTACTCAAAGGCATTACTGTATTTAATGATAGGTGGCCATGTCTTGATAGGTTCCCCAAGCCAAGGAACTGAGTTGACTGGTGTATAGTTATGCAATACACCTCACCAATCACGAGACGTATATTCAATTAGGAATAGAATAGCTATCATTGGCAGATACTCAAAAAAGTCATCAAAAACAGGTCATAATACTCTTATACTGCATGCACTGAATACAATTTCTCAAGAAATTATCAAAGTTGTTATATTCAGGACCCACCCATTTGCTCAACATCTTGTCAGGGTATTATTTCCTGATTATGACAACATCCTCTCCCTCTGGAGCAACCACCTATATGTCAACTTTGATTGTCTTTTTACTACTAATGACATATCCCACATTTTGCAAAAAGTCCGCCAAGAAACAATAGGAATCTCACTTAGTGTGAGAAGTTATCAACATCTATCTGTGTTCATCAGGCGGGTTCACTACTCTACAATAAAGAAGATTTTTAGACTGAGAGATGAAGAAGATCCTAGTGCTCTTCAGGCAGGGCATTTATTGGCAACAGAGGAGCGGTTGTATGGAGTATTAGCTGGCTACTTGGACTAGCTCCCGGAAAATATGGTTGAACCCTACATTAGGGCAAGCACTCAATGGTAGACATTCTTGAAAATTCCTGAAGGTGGGAAGAATTTTGATATATATCAGGACCTTCAACTACATAAAATTATCAGCAATGTGCAGGTAGCTCCATCCGGATCTGCCACTAATACAGAACACTTTAAAGAGTCTGATAATATTGCTCCTGTCAACCCAGAAAAAAGGAGAAAGGTTGAGCAAGACATATTTGTTCTTGTTGACCCAGGGCAAAGAAGAAAGGTTGAGAAAAGCATTGCCCCATTTTGTACTAAGTTCCATGTATGAAATGTAGTTACTTAGATATAAGTACAAAATACAAAGGACAACTCCAACTGTTTGCCATGTCATAGTGTTTTCTCCAACAAGCTACTGTTCCTATCCTGCTCATTCTGAGCACTGCTGCATATAATCATCCAACATGGCATAATGGCTCATTCTGTCAGATATGGTGGGTTGCACTTGGTTGGGTAGCAGCTGAAGCAATTGTCGGGATCAAGCAGGATTATGATGGACTTGCATTGTACCGAGATGTTCTTGTGAACAAAAAACTATAATGACATCAAATCAAATACAGAAACTGCAAAACAGGCCAGTACTAGACTATGGAAGTGTCACTCCTGAAAATTCTAAAATGATGCCTAGTTTTACCCAGTCAATTAACATTGAGAGACGACTTCTTTTGGAGAACCAAATTTGTAATACTAACAACATCACTGTCCAGGGCAATGCTCACCTAAAGGATGCCATGGACAACAAAGTAGAGCATGATATCAATGAGCTCATTGCTCCATGTGGGCAAGAAGAACTTGAAGATCTTTATGATATGCTGTTCATTATGAGTAATCAACATTAGTCTCGACCATCACCCTAAATTCCTTTATTCAGTATATTCCAGTTTTCATTTCTTGTCTGCACTAACTCAATCCAGTTCTATTTGTCCTGGGTTTGACTCTATTACTTACTGCCACATACATGCAGTCTTCTCTTTCCTTGGACCCATCACACCCGACGCCCAATAACATTTTGGGGAGCAAGTTCAGAATGGTCATTAAGACCATAGATCTTGTGACCATTCTCAGAAATTCCAGTAAAAGGCATAATGTAGTCAAGATCCATGTTCAATTTATTACAAATGTAGTTGATGAGAGCTTCAACATCCTGTCTAGAGGCTTGAATGAAGAGAATGACAGTCAAAGCAGATCCGTGACCACTAAAAGATTGGAAGATTGATTGATAGTATTTGACAGTCTTATGGTTGTAACTAGAAGTAAATGATGTGAGCACCACCAGAAAGAAATCTCTTAATGACTTCAACTCCAATTGAACCCTTACCGACACTGGTGCACAAAGCATTCTTGCCTTTAAAAGTTATTTTAGGTGTAGTAATGTTAAGATAGACACTAGCGAGATTACTACTAAACTCCCATGTGGTTCCAACCTTATGCTTGAGGTAGAGGAGAGAAATTGGTCTGACTAGGACAAAAGTGGTACCAGCATTCCAGGAACAAAGGAATTGAGAAGAAGAGCAGTGGTTGCGAGGTTGACCACAAGTACGAGGATCGGGACCCTTATGGAGAGACATCCTCATACAAGGCCTTGATACAATTCTTCTGGCCCTAGCCCATCTCCAGAAGAAACTTAACAGTAGTCCAGAGTTTGAGAATATTGTCTTGCACCTTTGAGTATTGATACTGATTAGTTTAGTAGCACCATCGCCACTTGCTATTTCTTCAACATATGCCTTGAGTTTGCATAGGTTCTTGTAGATGACTTCAGAATAAACAATTTTGCCCTTTTTAGTGACCTCGGCATAGGGAATAGTGGGGAAAGTAACTGACAGGACATCAATGTTCAGAGAAAAAGAACGAATATATGTCAAGGACCATGCAGAGCAGGAGCAAAATGACCCAGAGTGGAGCAGAATTACTCCAGAGTAGAAAGGAGTTAACAACAAAAGTGGGGAACAACCTTGGCCTCAGCTCGTGTACTGTGCCTCGATCTGCTGTTGTATGTATGGTTGTATATTTCAGGAGGACTGAATTGTTGCCAGGAGTTCAGGAGAGGAGTGGTATATTGATAAGAATGAGGATGGAATATGTAAAAGATGTTAATCTACAAACTAAGGAACTAGGATGTAATTAATGGAGTACTTATACTAAGCCCAGAATAGGAGAAGTACAAGTAACTAGTCTACATCATGATCCTATAGGAGTAGACAACAGGAGTTTAGGAGCGAAAAATTAGTAATAATATAAAATATAAAAGAAATTATATTATTAAATGGTTATTTTCCATCATATGATAATATATGAAACTCACTGTCTTTGTAAAGAGAGGGTTTTCTAATGACTTCATGGATGTCATCTATTAGTTGTTGGCCAAATTCTTTGGCTAGTTTGAGTGTTTCACCTTCTGAAGGATCATGCTGTTATGCCACTAGAGAATTTTCTGCAGAAATGTAACATGGGATACATATTATACCCCTGGATTTCACTATTGGAATCTACTCTAGAGATCTCCTACAAGCTCCAGACATAATCTAGACCCAAGATTGGGTACTTCTATTAGATAGTGACCAAGCTGCCACATGCTAGAATAGCATATACCTCGGAAGGCAAGACTGATGAGCTAGTATCAGGTTTCTCAGATACAGACTATCAATGTTGAAACTCTAGAAATCAGAGGCTCAGAGATACCTTTGGAATGTGAGATAATTTTGATCTAGAGTGGACTTAGACTAATATAACATCAAGACGGCAGATCAAAAGTCTATTAGTGACTAGTGATCCCATCACTGCTGGACTCAGTCAAGAAATGGACACACCGCCAGATGACAATCATATCACTGATGCTTGGATATACTGTCATGTGTTTCTAGACTGTATTTGGAGTAGAAGGAAGCCAGTTCAGGGTTCGGGGAATGATGGGCAGGAGTGAAGTATGGAGGTGGAGCAAGATCACATGGTCATGTCCGGGAGGTATGGAAGATAGGAAGGTGATGGCTGTCATGGCTGCATAGTGGTGTCATAGAGGAGAGACACAAGAGTGAGTAGTAGAATGAAGAGTTTCTTTTTCTATTTCTTTTTAATTGAGTCTCTAACATTTGTAATATTCTAATATATTTCTCAGAGTGGAGATTGATGGGGGAGCCTTCTTGGCCCTTGCCTTCATCTCAGAAGCTCTTGAGGTTGTAAATGCAATTCTCTTGAGTGTGTAAGGGATGATCTTGGTGAGAGGTTGAGTTGGTGAATATTTTCTACTATATACCCTACTCTTTCATGAAACAAGATGCAGCGGTCGCTCAGACAACCTTCTATGGAGTAGCAGACCTGAAAAGCCTAGCTAACCATTGACTCAGATTATATCACACCCATAAGGTTTGGTGTGGGAGTGCAGATGAGGGCTTGATTGAGTGTGGTAAGGCCCATGAGTGGTTTACTGACTATTCTACTAGTAAGCTTGTTACGGTGTGTAAAAGTAGACACCTTAGGGACACCATGCAAGGTAGATCTAGATTGAGCTCCCAATTATTTTATCTATTTTTACATCACAGATAAGCTGCGCTTCTCATTTTAATTTCTTTCTAATACCTCCACTTCCTTCTTTTCCCCACAAACCCTTTAATACACAATTGGGAACTGTCACTGCCCATTTCTACTTGCTAGTCACAGTAAAATTCTCTTTTTCCCCTTTCAGCGTATGTAGAGCTCAATATGTTATTGGATGAACTTGTTCTGATCACCCTCAAACTTCAAGATTGATAAAAAAACCACCCATACTATCTGCACCACTAGCAGTAGCACCAGGAGAAATGAGAGAGATACCTAGATGCCATGTATAGGTTCAGACCACATCACTGAGCCAGGACTTGGCTTCTGCCTCAGAAGCAAGTCATTGAGGTTTCTCAAAAGTAGTAGTGAGGAGGTGAACACCATCAGTGTGAGAGGGGTCAAGTTCCCAAGTCTTACTGGGATATAAACAAATAGAGGATGTGATGAAACTACCAGGCACTTTTCCACCAATGAGATGAGACTAGACTAGTACTGCCAAGGGAACCACTGAAATCTGTGGTTAAGGTAGAGCTAGGTTCCTTAAGAGAAAGCTTCTCTTCTTTTTTGAGTGTGGATGTAAACTTCTGCTGAAGGTCACCAAGAATTTCGTTCTGGAGAGCTGGTTTTCCACCGACAAGATTTCGCTTGAGGGATTTCCTCAATGGGCTTCTTCAACTTTTGGGCGATGATAACATTAAGAACTTCAGCTGTGGTGATAGGTGCATCTGGGATACTGGCAGCAGGTCCAGCAGCATCGACGACAGGAGCAACAATGGGAACAGGGATAGGAGTAGGGATACTAAAGACTATCCCAGTGAGAAGAGCTTCTGCAGGGGGCTCAGGCTCATCCTTGTACTGGTAGTAGAACTCTTTTGTATTTTTCACATGGCTGTCATATGACAGAAAATAATCATTTAATAATATAATTTCTTTTATATTTTATATTATTACTAATTTTTCGATCCTAAACTCCTGTTGTCTACTTTTATAGAATCATGATGTAGACTAGTTACTTGTACTCCTCCTATTCCAGACTTAGTATAAGTACTCCAGTAGTTACATCCTAGTTCCTTAGTTTGTAGATTAATATCTTTTACGTGTTCCATCCTCATTCTTATCAATATACCACTCCTCTCCTGAACTCCTGGCAACAATTCAGTCTTCCTGAAATACACAACCACACATGCAACAGCAGATCAAGGCATAGTGCACAAGCCAAGACCAAGGTTGTTCTCTACTTTTGTTGTCAACTCCCTTTCACTCTGGAGTAATTCTGCTCTACTCCAGGTCATTCTGCTCCTGCTCCGCACAGTCCTTGACAGTAGCAAAGGATGATGCTAGGAGTGACCATGCTAGTAAAGAGTCGGTAAGAGTTGGTGAGGGACCCAGTTCAATGAAATGCTCGAATATAAAGAGAAAACCTTGTGTTTGGATCCAATGGACAGGGGAAGCAAATTACTATGCAAGGAGCTAAGCAAGGATGATGTATGCAAGTTTTTGGTAGTTTCTGAAGTTCTCCCAGTTGTCCTTGTCCTACTTTTTAAGGACCTTTTCAAGACAAGGAGATTGGGTTTGGTAGACTCTGAGTTGAGGAAAGAGAGAACAGAGGCAGCCTCTTCTGCAGCAGTGACAGGATCTGGAATATACTTCTAGAGTCTGCCGCTAGACCCAGAAACCATCTAATGGAATGGGGAAAGATAATGTCTTTTTGGGAATTCTATCCCAGTTCTAATTGCCGAGGGCCATACAAATAATAAACTACATAAACTCATAGACCTCCTTCATTTCCATGGTCCGCAGTCTGTAAATCAAGCCCTTTATGCCCTAGGGCAGCCTTGATAATACTGATATACCCAAATCCATTGCTCTTCTCCTTTCACCTTCTCTTCTCATTGTAACCCTTTGCTGCTACAGGAGCTTTTTTTCTTTTTCTTTTTCTTCTTCTTCTTCTTTTTCTTCTTCTTTTTCTTTTTGTCTATATCCTTTGACTGGAGTAGAGAAATTATCAAATAAGAAGCAAGATCTTTGGGTAGCTGAATGTATTGTACTCCATTGGAGTCTTCTTCTATACCTGAGAACTTGACATTGAAGTAGGGAGATCGAAGAAGTCTCATATTGATAAGATGTCTTGATAGGCTCTGGCTCAATGATGTATTCAACTGGGATATTCTGCATTTGCCCCTTTTTTCTATTCAACTTTGTCTTCCCAAACTCAGACCTTTTTTGTTGTTGAGGCCATATTGAACATGCTCTGAGGTTCAATAAATGTTGGAGGGGGAGAATGTCAACAAGTTGTTATACACATTAGACTTCGAATCTATTGAAACTTGGTGAACCAAAAACAGAATAACTATCAAAAACAAATAATCACACATGTCATAGGACAGAAAAAGAACTTTCTTTTCTTCAATAGATGCCTGATCATGTTAAGTGTATAGGTGTCAAAGAGAAGCCTGTTTTTTTTAGGGTACTCGGTTTGGTTTGACACACCACAAGTGGAGACCATTAAGAGTCAGACGTCAATCAAAAAACAAATGCACATGTATAATCAAATCTATGTATGTGCATATTTGGGTCGTTAGTAGAAAGGGTTTGGATTTGGGTGGGGTGATCAGAAAGGGGAATTGCCTAAAAGGGGGCTGCCAGAAAAGGTAATTGCCTGAACAGAGAATTCCCTAATCTGGTAATTGCCAAATAGGGCAGAAATTCCCTAATTTAGCCTTGAGGGCATCTATTCTCCAAAACTATATAAGATTATTAATTTTAGGAGAATTATTAGGAGAAATAAATTACATAATTGTCAAATTTCCAGAATATGACATTGCCCTGGCAAGCAACCAAATGGAGTTGCTTCATGCAATTCCACAGAAGTATAGAGCCTTCTTTGCTCCACAAATTGACAGGGTTATGGATTTGACTTATAAACTTCACTCCGCAAGGAGTCAACTGGCAAAGTTAGAGAGGCTTGTCGAGAAAAAGCTTTACCCTGCTGATATACAGGTCAAGGCTCCCAAAGTCCAATACTTTGTGGAATTCTTGAAAGCTCACCTTGAGGTTGCTGATACCCAGATCAATGCCTATACAGCTTTTAAGAATAAAGAGGTGCAATGTCGTATCTCTAACTTTAAAACTGAGATAAAGTAGGCTGAGGATCTCCTTGACAATGTGAGTCTTCATGATCACATCACTCCTGCTCTGGAATCTTTTAGTAGGGATGTCAAGTTCCAACAAAGGATTCCTCATTGGGATAAGAGCATAGAAATCTCCAACCCTAGAGATTTCTTTTCTTACAAAGAAGATCCATTTGCTATTAGAGAATTTGATGAAGTCTGCACAAACTTCTATCATTATCTTTTTAAAGCTAGAGCCCTGGTGGAGGAATTGTTTGTGGTAGAGGAAACGAAACTGAAAAAGAAAATAGAGCTTAGAGACATCGTTATGGCTGATGCAACCTTGGAGGTGATAACAAAGAAAAGCATTCAATCAATAATAGACAAGGCAGTTACAAACATCTCTAAGCAAGTCACCAAGGGAAAAGAAAAACAAAAGGAGGTACACACTCATATCCTCAATGATATCCATTTGTTTATCTCAAATTTAGAAATTGTAAGGGGCACGCTTGGTGAGGCACCCAGTCACACTGCAGTATAGTAAAGCAGGCGTCTTAAGTTAGAGCAATGAGTAGCCCAGGAGCTCAAACTATTGTTGAGGTAAGGTATTCTACCGTA
>Ga0153965_1000176_pt1 | contig 12477 bp, 13 predicted proteins | sample TSFL049MetaG_FD_104707 | JGI IMG/M metagenome (GOLD analysis project Ga0153965, IMG submission 104707) | Attine ant fungus gardens microbial communities from Florida, USA - TSFL049 MetaG | ecosystem: Host-associated > Fungi > Mycelium > Unclassified | place: USA: Florida, Paynes | collected... | reverse complement strand
TCTTAGAACAAAGGACAGCCTCCATATGGTTAGGTTATCACTATTTCTAGCACAAAGGCACTACCATATGTAGAACAATAGGTAGTAGCATGTGATGCTCTGTTCTAGTGCACAGACCATCACAATTCTGTATATAAGGACTTCTTGTCTGAGGATTAGACCTCAGACTTAACAACATCTCTTGTCACTGTCTAAACTCTGCTCTTTAAGCACTTTTGAATATCAACCCATCAATCACAAATCAAGTAAGTGACCATTTGTGATAAGTAGTGGCTATGACCACTACTACAAAAACCTCATAAAGATTATCCAGAGAATTTCATAACAGATTTATAATAGAACTCCTCTCTAGAGTGCTCTTAAGAGCAGAAAGGACCTTAGAAGATGTTTTCTAACAGGATAATGTCATATCTCAGCAGCAGTCACTTATTTATAACATCTAGGTTACCATCAGAGCAGGGCCATTATCACTAATGGCTAATTATAGCAAGAACTAGCAAGATGAGTCCTTTCAAAAACTGCATCGCAAACCTAACAGAAGAAGACTGAGACTTGAAGATATGATGAGGTATAGAGGAGTAGTAGAAGGACTAGAGAGGTCAGGAAGAGAGGTCAGATAGAGAGATAGAAGAAGAGGTGTTTGATAAAAACAACATGCTCAAGAGCAAGATGACTTGACATTGCTGTCTCTTTCTATAGTCCATCAAAAGGCTCAAGGGCTATCTATTGTTTAGAAAAGAATCCCAGGAGTAGAATTAGAGGAGTAGGAAGTGATAGCCAAGTGATCGGAAGAGATACTATCTCATCATTTTACTTTTACTATCTTTGGGAATCTAGGAGTTTTCTTTGTTTTTTTTCTTTTGTTGTATCGTTGCTTTGTAATCCTAATAAAATACTCTAGGGCACAGAAAGAACAAGAATACTCTTTTCCCCATCATCTCTCCCTCTGTTGCTCTAGAGCTGAAAGGCTATTTGAGTGATTTGAGGTTTTCTTTTGTGTCTGCTTTATGAAAACTCTATAAAACTTTCCTCAAAGGGAGACTCAAGCCTCAATAGACTCAGGCATTTACTTATGCTAGGAGCTAACTACTCGCTACATGTTTTTGGAGTAGGTTTCCAGTTGTATAGTCAGCTAAAGTAGAGCCTGCACAATGGCACAGGAGTTCTAGGTAGTACTGCTGTATCGACAACGAGCCAGGCTACTAGACTAGATAAGGGCAGTAGTGTCATGGCGTAAGATGAACATGTGTCTTAGAGATCCTATTATAGTGAGGGTTTGCTTGAATAGATACTAAAAACATTTCTTCTTTCTTAGGTTTCTATTAAATATGTTTTGGCTATTCTCATTCAGTAAGCTCTCTATTATTTAATTTATCTCCCTAGTGTCTACTTGTTTAGTGCACAATTGTGAAGCAGTTTGGAGATTTCGCCTCTCTGACCTTGCTTTTACCTTTGTTTTGTGATCAAATCTTTTGATCCCCATCAGCACATGGCCAAGCTATGAGAAGTATAGCAAGAGGAGTAGAGGAGGCACCCAGCATATGTCTTATGACGGAAGGCACAGGAATATTGTGGAAAGGACATCCTAGATAAAGCATGCCTATTAAAATTAGAGTAGTATACAGAGGAAGTGATTGCGATATACATGGAGTGTAACAGGTGTGGAAAAAAGGGATGTTATGTAGAGGAGAATAGAGAACAGGGGGTGATTTCAGACAGCCAGAGATAGTATAGATATCAAGAAAAGAAAGAGAAGAAAGCAGCACACCCTATAGAGGGAAAAGCACAGCAAAGCAGCACATGGTCAGGAGAACTGGAAGGCATAGCAAAGGAGAAGGAGAAAGAAAGGGACATTAGGAGAATGTTCAAAATCTTAAGAGAAGTGTGGCTAGATATTGTGATAGAAAAAGTAAATACACATGAAGGCGTAACAGTGAAAGCGCTCCTGGATAGTGGCACTATGAGAATGTTCATGGACAGAGAAATAGCCAAGAAACATGGTTTCAAGATAACGAAACTAGAAAGACCTCTAAAAGTGAAAAATATAGATAGAACAGAGAATAGTAGAGGAAACATTATGCATTAGGTAAAAGTCAATGTCTTCTACAAAAATCATGTGGAAAGAATGAGAATAAATATGTGTAATTTAGAAAAAACAAAGGTGATATTAGGGATGCTGTAAGGGGACATCTAGGGTATTGCTTAGTAAGTTCAATAAGTCCATATCTACTAGAGGTTCTATATTGGTTCATATCACATTCCTATCATTCCTTACTTCTCTTGTTTATATTATGTGGTGCGATGCCTTCTAATTTAATTAAGGACTATTGTGATTACTGATCTATGTGCATGTAACTGCCCATGTAATTATCTAGTGTAGACATATATACTAGCAATGTGTTATAGATATACTTCACTTGAATCTCAACTTAGCTTCTGGAACTATCTACTAGCTTAAGGGTGATTGCCTCTAAGTGGTTCCCTAATAGATGCCCTGGTTACAAGCGCATAACCTGGAGATAAACTGGGAGACAGGAGAAGTAAAGATAACAAAATGCCCACCACTGTATGGAAAAAATTTAGCAGTAAAAGAGGACACTGAATAGAGAAGAAAAATAGGGAAGAAAGTAAGAAGCATAGAAAAGGCTGATAGAGATAAGTGGGAATAGACATTAGAGGAAAAGTTCGACAAGGAAATCAAACTAGACAGAGAAAAAGAGATGGTGCTACTGAAATTCCATAAGTGGCTAAAAGTATTTGGGAAAGTCAAGTCAGAAAGAATGCCAACAAGAAAGCTATGGGACTATGTGATTAATCTGAAAGAGAATTTGGTCCCAAAGAAAGAAAGGATATATTTGATGTTAAGACAAGAGAAAGAGGAAGTACAGGAATTTGTGGAAGAACAGTTGAGGAAAGGGTACATTAGACCCTCAAAATCACTGCAGACCTCACCAGTATTCTTTGTGGGAAAAAAGGATAGAAAGAAAAGGATGGTACAAGATTATCAATACCTAAACAAGAGGACAGTTAAGGATAATTACTCCCTACCTTTAATTTTGGACCTAATCAACACTATGGGAACAAAATGAGTGTTCACAAAAATAGATTTGCAGTAAGGATACAATAATGTATGGGTAAAAGAAGGAGATGAGTGGAAGGTAGTGTTTACAACGCACTTAGGAGTTTATGAACCCACTGTTATGTTCTTTGGTCTTACAAACTTGCCAGCAACTTTTCAGGCAATGATGAACAATATTTTGAGAGACCTTATAAACACAGGAGAAGTGGCAGCATTCATGAACAATGTCTTAGTAGGAACAGAGGAAGAAAAAGGGCACAACGAGATAATAGAAAAAATGTTAAAAAGAATGGAGGAGAATGACCTCTACATAAAGCTAGAAAAATGTGTATGAAAAGTAAGAGAAATTGACTTCCTAGGGCTAGTAATGGGGCCAGGAGAAATCAAGATACAGGAAGAGAAAGTAGCAGAAGTCTTGGAATGGCTAAGGCCAAAAACAGTCAAAGAGGTACAGAAGTTCTTAGGGCTAGCAAACTACTATAGGCGATTTGTCAAGAATTTCACTAAAATAGCTAAGCCAATGCACAAACTGGTCAGAAAGGATAAGAAGTAGAGTTGGGAAGAAGAGCAGGAAAAGGTATTCAAACAGTTGAAACAGGTGTTCACAATGCGACCAGTGTTAGTAGCACCTGATTTAGATAAAGAAATGAGGGTAGAGGCAGATGCATTGGAATATACAACAGGAGGAGTATTGTCGATGAAATGTGAGGACAAGAAGTGGAGGCCAGTGGCTTTTATCTCAAAATTGTTGAATAAGGCAGAAAAAAACTATGAAATTCACAATAGAGAGATGTTAGCAATAATTAGATGCTTAGACAAGTGAAGACACCTGCTGGAAGGAGCACAAAGTAAATTCAAGATTAGGAGTGACTACAAGAATCTAGAATACTTTATGAGCAGCCAAAAGTTAAACTGTAGATAGGCAAGATAGGTATTATATTTGTCCAGATTTGACTTTATGCTCAAACATGTGCTGGGATCTAGTATGGGAAAAGCTAACAGTTTAAGTAGATGACCAGACTGGCAAAAGGGAATAGAAATGTCACAAACTTCATTTGGCCATATCTCCATCAATTCTTTGATGATTCTCACAGTCTCAATGGCTACAGAAAGCCCTTAAAAAGACCTTTCAATCAATGCCAGTCACATCTTGAGGCAATCAAAATATTGGCTGAGATATCAGGCAGATTAACTGATAACCACTATGGTACCTATCATAAATGGTCACTTACTTGATTTGTGATTGAAGGTTGGATATTCAAAAGGCTTAAAAATGTGAAGGTAGACAGTGACAAAAGATATTGTCAAGTCTGAGGTCTAATCCTCAGACTATGAGTTCTTATATACATGAAAGTGATGGTTTGTGCACTAGGACAGATTATCACATGCTACTACCTATTGTTCTACATATGGTAGTGCCTTTGTGCTGTAAATAGTGATAACTTAACCTTATGGAGGCTGTTCTTTGTTCTAAGAAAAGAGAAAAGGACAGATGACTATTTATGGATAATTAATGAAGTCTATGTACAAACATTGAGGCCTTCATATTTCCACTGATATTAATTGCCTTGAGGTTATTTTAGGCTCATTCTGAGCAGTATAAAAAGTGCTTCTCTGATGCCTAAAATCAAAGCTTAGATTGTCACGATTTCCGAGATATTGGCAATTTAATAAACAGTACCATAATAGTTACTAGTTGATCTACCTAATATCTTGGCCATTACTGATTGCTTCAAGACATGACTGGTATTGATCGAAAGGTCTTTTCAAGGACTTTCGGGTGCCATTAAGACCATGGGAATCATTGAAGAACTGATGGAGATATGGCTGAATGAAGTTTGTGACATTTTGGCTCCAGCCAACTAAGTACTCTGTCTACTTTCTCCTCTTCTATTTCTATCCCATTAGGTCCTATAATAACCCCTATGAATCCAATTTTTTTTACCTTCCATATGCTGTCACACCAGACAGCCATTTAGGCAATAAAAGTAATATTTTTCACTATAATCACGAGAATAACTAGCTCAAGAGATAAGTTTGGCCCTCTAAAGATGTTTCCTAGATGCCCAGTTATGGACTCAAGTACACCACTTGAGTAGCAGAGTAGTGGCTGTGACCACTACTACAGAGACCTCATAAAGATTATTCAGAGAATTTCATAACAGATTTATAACAGAACTCCCCTCTAGAGTGCCTTCGAGAGTGGAAAGAACCTTAGAAGATTGTTTTCTATAAGGATGACATCATATCTTGGCAGCAGTGACTTATTTATAATATTTAGGTTACCATCAGAGCAGGGCCATCATTGCTGATGGCTAATTATAGCAAGAACTAGCAAGATGAGTCCTCTTGAGAGCTATATCGCAAACCTAATAGAAGAAGACTGAGACTTGAAGATGTGATGAGGCATAGAGGAGTAGTAAAAGGACTAGAGAGGTCAGGAAGAGAGGTCAGATAAAGAGATAAAAGAAGAGGTGTTTGATGAAGACAATACGCTTGAGAGCAAAATGACTTGAGATTGCTGCCTCTCTCTACAGCCCATCAAAAGGCTCAAGAGCCATCTGAAGATCCCTAGGAGTAGGATTAGAGGAGTGGGGAGTGGTAGCCAAGTGATCAGGAGAGGTGCCATCTCATCATTTCACTCCTACTATCTTTGGAAATTTGGGAGTTTTCTTTGTTTCTTTTCTTTTGTTGTATCATTGTTTTGTAATCCTAATAAAATACTCTAGGGCACAGAGAGGAAGGAGACTTTCCCCCCTATCGTCTCTCCCTCTGTTGCTCTAGAGCTAAAAGGCTATTTGAGTGATTTGAGGTTTCTTTTTTGTGTTTGCTTTATGAAAACCCTATAAACTTCCCTCGAAGGGAGACTCAAGCTCAACGGACTTGGGCATTTGCTTATACTAGGAGATAACTACTTACTATGGGTCATTGGAGTCAGCTTCCAGTTGTACAGTCAGCTGAAGTAGAGCCTACATGATAGCACGGGAGTTCTAGGTAGTTCTGCTATATTGACAGTGAGCCAGGCTACTAGACTAGGTAAGGGCAGTAGTGTCACGGTGTGAGATGTACGTGTGCCTTAGGGATCCTATTACGGTGAGGTTTTTCTCGAGTAGATACTAAAAACATTTCTTTTCTTCTTAGGCTCCTATTAAATATGTTTTGGCTATTCTTTGGACTTTTACCTTTAGTAAGCTCTCTATTATTTGATTTATCTCCCCAGTGCCTACTTGTGTAGTATACAATTGTGAAGCAGTTTGAAGATTTTGCTTCTCTGACCTTGCTTTCATCTTTGTTTTGTAATCAAACCTTTTGATCCCTATCAACACATTTCTCTAGCTTGACATACAAGTCATTTTCTTCCAACCTCCTCAATATTTCCTTCACAATCTCATCATGTCTCTCCTTTGTTTCTGTTTCTACTAGTATATCATCTATGAATGCAGTAACTTTTTCCTCATTGATTAAATCCCTCAGAATTTCATTTATTATTGCCTGGAATGTAGCTGGCAAATTTAATATTCTGAAGAACATTACTGTTGGTTCAAAGGAGCCCATATGTGTTGTAAATGCTCTTTTCCACTTATCTCCTTTTTTGATTCTTACATTATTGAATCCCTACCTCAGATTCATTTTAGCAAATACTTTCTTACTACCCATATTGTTGATTAACTCTGTAATTAATGGTAGTGGGTAATTATTCTTCACTGTCTGGTCATTCAGGTTGTAGTAGTCCATTACCATCTGCTTACTCCCATTCTTTTTGCCTACAAAGAAGACTGGTGATGTTTGAGGGGATTTTGATAGTCTGATATATTCCTTTCTCAGTTGGTCATCCACAAATTTCTGAACCTCTTCTCTCTTATCCTTGAATAAAAGGTAAATTCTTCCTTTCCATGGCTTAAATGTCTTCTTGAGATCTATAGTGTGATCTCAAGTTTTCCTGGTTGGCATTCTTTCTGACTCTACCTTCCCAAATACTTTTCTCCACTTTAAAAACTTTCTTAGGTCCAGCTCTTCTATTTTCCTATGGCCCTCTTATATTTCTTCCTCCTTTCCCTAATCTTTCTTGTCATCTATTGCCCATCTAATAATTTTCTCTTCCTCTAGGATTACTATCCTTTTTCCTCTTTTAACTTTTCTTTCTTGCTTCTTTTTCCTTGTTCTACCACACAAGGGTGGACATCTCGTCATCTTAACTTCTCCTGTCTCCCAATTGATTTCTGGGTTATGTGTCTATAATCACCATATTTCTAGTATCACTTCTGTTTTTCTCAAATTGCACATGTCCATTCTTATTCTTTTCACATGGCCTTTATAGTACACATTTGCCTCTACTTGATGTATAATGGCTCCTCCACTGCTGTTTGTCCCATCAACATTTCTGACCATTACTGGCCTCTCTAGTTTCTATAGTCTAAACCTATGTTTTGTTGCTATCCTCTTATCCATGAACATCCCTGTTGTACTACTATTCAAGAGCGCTTTCACTGTGATTTCTTCATAGATATCTGTCTTTTCTATCCCAATGCTCAACCATACTTCTCTTAGCATTTTGAAGGTTCATGTAGGGGGACCCCTCACACACAACTCTAGAGCCTGTATTAGTCCTCCAAAGTGACCCTGCAGCTGATCAAATATTACTATGTAATATTTGGTCTTACCCCCATTGTTCTAAGCATACTCTATTGCATCCTAATGCACTTTTATTGTTCAGACCCTGGTTACCAAAAGCAGGGATGCAAGGACACTGTAATATATATATTGTAGATTATTCCCTCTAGGAGCCTCATCTCATTCTCTGAGGAATCTCCTGGAGATAGGTTGTAATATATTTCATAGAGTATAATTTAACTGAGGAATTGTTATGAGAGCCCCAAGAAGGAAGTAATTTCCTACACATTTGAACATTTGATCTACAATATCAAGACGCACAATGGAACCAAGATATAAATAGCATGAGAACTTAAGTAAGCAGATCATGTGACCATAGAATATTCTAGAAAGACTTATGACTGTGGAACTTTAGAGTACAGCCACTTGTAAAGTAGTATAAGTAGTAGCTCAATCCAACAAAGAACTCCATTGAGTTCTTCCTGAACATCCACCTAGTGTTAAGACTCTAAACCTCATAGTTGAATATGCATTTCAACTTGAAGCTTATATCTAACACTTGATATCTTCATACTTCTCGTTAGAAGGTCTAGTTAAGGTTTTCAGTGAAGTTATATCGGAGGAGAGATGTCAACAAGACTTTGAGTAGCACCCTTGAGATTGTCCTAAGACAAGTAAGAGTACTGATTCCTCAGAGTAAGGATTTTACAAAGGGAATACAAAAAGAGAGAACTTGCCGTTCCCTTCTCTTTCTGGGCTGTATTTATCCTAACTAGGTATTATGACTATGTTACAATGTGGTAATACTACTTGTAACTAAGAGTGACTAGTTAAGTGACAGTCCAGTGACAGAAGCGATGAGAGTGACAAGTCGAGTTAGTGTTTATTAATGAATTAGTCTAATATTGTCCTATTTAGCACAAGTCCAAAAATAGAAGAAGGAAATAGTCTGAGGTTTCTCTGAAGAGTCTTGTTCATACTATGAGTCCATTGCCCTTTAGAGTCTCTAGACATTAATGCATTATTGCATGGTAATGTCTTCATTTTGAGATATCAATATCTCTTTTTGCATTGCCAGCATCTCATCCACTAGCTATTCATTATCAGACCAAGGTTGATAATAACTAGAGTCCCACTCAATGTTCATAACACCTAGGGTGATCACTAAGAGCTATCACAGCCCATTGATAATATAAAAACTCAATACCCAATGGTGACCTCACACCTCATAGCCTTACTACCCACTTATTCTCTTATCTTCCTCGCTAGCGAGCACAGCACTCACAAGTATCTTGGATAGCGGGTCCTAGCTGTAAAGGGGACTTCTCAGTCAGTTAGTGACTGAGAGAGGAGACTAGATACTAAGTCTGAGTACCCTGTTTAAGTCCTAACCTCGTAATCAGACATTGTTCTTTACCTATTTCTCTGTATAAACTCTGTGCTGCACTCTATTGTGAGTGGTACATACAGGAAAGTAGTGGTTATTCATTAAGAAGCTGCTTAGCTTAGGGGCAATCATATATATTTTGATTAGGGCAGTAGTCAGTAAGACAGTAGGACTCCAGACAAGTAAAGATTTTGTGCCCTGTTGGACATAGCCTTAGATAGTCACCCTAGAAGAAGAATTCTCACTGACAAGCTCCGAATACGAATCCTCACTATCACCATCACCACACAAAATATCACAACAGCAACAACAACAAGAGAGAACATCCCTAGCTTTATCAACAACCACCACCTACTAGAGAGGAGCAACTCCTTGCCATGATCGCCACCCTACAGTAGTAGGTTACCACTATGCTCCTCCATCAACAGTGTCATGACTTGGCAAAACAGCTAAGTCAATATTTATATTTCTTTTCTTTTTCTTTTCTTTTTTTTTAGATTATTACTAAGGTGGAGCATGGGAAATATCATGTGACAGTCACAGAGTCACAAAGTATGACTGATGTCACAGAATGGTCATGTCATATGGTCATAGCATGTGACAAAGAAGTCAGCTGACAGGCATGAGGACTGTGGGAGATAAGGTACATAGCCACAATAGTAATTGTATATATAGTGTAGCAAAATCTAATAGGGACTCTATCGAGTTCTCTTTGTCAATCGCTGAACAAAGAGCAGTTGGCTTTATTTCAGCTTGGAGTTTAGCTTCCTTACAAACAGGGAAGTAGAGTAGAGGTCACAAAACCTTAAGTGTTTAGAGGAAAGATGAAGGAAGTGAGCATGTTCATTAACACAGCTCGCTTATATTTGAGAATGAAGATGACGGACGAAGCAGCAACAACCCAGGTGGCCTGGGTATTATTATATATGCAGAGAGGAGTAGCAGAGGTGTAGAAGGACAATCTGTTAGATGAGCTGGCCAAGAGAGAATCAGAGGTAGATATAGTGGAGAAGTTATTTACAAAAATAAGAAATAATTTTGGAGAAACGTCAGAGGAGGAAAGAAAAATAGAGCAGCTGTGGACAATAGAGCAAGGAAAGAGGACCTGCGATGAGTACATGCAGGAATTTAAAAAGGTCACTAGAGGGAGTAGCTACACAGGAAGATCTCTTATAAAAGAGTTCAAAAGGGGACTAAATGGGACCATCAGAAGAAAGTTGGCCAAAGCAGAGGAACTACCGACCACCATTGGAGAGTGGCAAGAGAGAGCGGTAAGGTTGGATAGAAATCAGAGACAAAGCAGGGCAGAGGAGAGGATGTTGGAAAGGAATGCAACACTGTTACACTGCTAGAGAATTTTCTGCAGAAATATAGCATGGGATACATATTATACCCCTGGATTTCACTATTGGAACCTACTCTAGAGACCTCCTACAAGCCCCAGACATAATCTAGACCTAAGATTGGGTACTTCTATTAGGTAGTTGCCAAGCTACCATATGCTAGAATAGCATATACCTCGGGAGGCAAGACTGATGAGCTAGCATCAGATTTCTCAGAGACAGACTATCAATATTGATACTCTAGAACTCAGATGTTAAAGAATATCTCTGGAATGCGATATAATTTTAATCTAGAGTAGACTTGGACTAATATGATACTAAGATAACAGATCAAAAGTCTATCAATGGCTAATGATCCCATTACTACTGAACTCAGTCAAGAAGCAGATGCACTGTAGAGCAACAGGAATATCGATTACCTTCATATGCACTTGCATGTGTTTCTAGATTATATTCAGAGTAGAAGAAAGCCAGTTCGGAGATTAGAGGATGTTGGGTAGAAGTGAAGTATGGAGGTGGAGTAGGAGCATATGGCCATGGCTGGTAGGTATGGAGGATAGGGAGGTGACATCTGTCATGTCTACATGGCAATGTCATGGAGGAGAGAAGTGAGAGAGACTGGAAAAAGAAAGAGTTTTCTTTTTTATTTATTTTTAATTGAGTCTCATCAGTTTGTACTTTTAATATAACACTCAGAGAGCCTGAGAAAAAGGCAATGGAATCTTGACACCTGCTGCCATCTCAAGGGCTCAAGAGTTGTCTTATGGCACTTTTCTGAGTTCTAAGTGAAGTGGTTGGGTTGTTGAGAAGACTGGAACTCTATACCCTACTTGGTCAAGAGACAAGACACAGTGGTCGCTCAGACAACCTTCTACAGAGTAGCAGGTCTGAAAAGCCTGGCTAATCATCAACTCAGATTGTATCATACCCATAAGGTTTGGTGTGGGGTACAGATGAGGGCTTGATTGAGTGTGGTAAGACCCATAATGTAAGGGGACCCCTCACACATGACCCCGGAGTGCCCCCCATTGCCTCCTAACATAATTTCATTGTGCAGCCCCTGGTTACCAAAGAATGGAATGCAAGGGCATTTTAGTATATATTATAGATTATTCCCTCCAGGAGTCTCATCTAATTCTCTAAGGAATCTCCTGGAGATGAGTTGTAACATATTCCATACTATAATTTAACTAAGGAATCTCCTGGAGTCTACTCCGGTCGCTCTCACAGCAGAATTAGATCTCCTTACTAGAGCCCTGGAATTTCTCAGTGAACAGCTGCCCTCCGGTTGCCCTCCACTAACAAACTCTGGCCCTCTGATCACTCCACTCCAAGAGAGATGTTGCTTCCTGTGGACACCCCCCCAGCTGTCGCCGACACCTTAGGCTACCTGCAGTACCATCTCCAAGAGTTAACCAAACGTCAGAACACTTCGGAACACACCATCAATGCTACCCTCGCAGGCCTAACAGCCCAACTATAACAACTCACTCAGCTCATAACTGCTCCCACCCCAACAGTCGCTCTGTCTCCTATACCTACGTCTCCGCCTCCTGTCAGCCCTCCTTCCCCGGTTTTGTCCACCCCATCCAAACAGCAGACGAGACCAAAACTCTCTTCTCCTCCAGACTTCTCTGGCGAATGGAGTTCTGAACAAGCCTTCCTCAACTCCTGCATGCTGTATTTGCACTTGGCCCCAGAGCAGTTTACCTGCGATAAGGAAAAAATCTTCTGGACCCTCACCTTCTTCAAGGATGGACGTGCTGCAAAGTGGTCCGAGAACCTTTTTCACCAGGAGGCAGACACTGTAAGGGCAACTGGGCACAAGACTCCAGGAGAATCCTCAGTTAATATTACAGTTAGTAGTTATGATACAACTCATCTCCAGGAGAATCCTCAGAGATTAGAATGAGGCTCCTGGAGGGATGTTCTATACTATATACTGGTTCTGCATTCAGGGTCTCTGTGATCGGAGCTAAACTAGTGTGTTTAAGTATCACTAGTAAACAGGCTAGGGTAGCTCCGGAGTGTTGTCATGCCATTTAGGGGTGGAGATG
>Ga0153965_1000175_pt1 | contig 12483 bp, 9 predicted proteins | sample TSFL049MetaG_FD_104707 | JGI IMG/M metagenome (GOLD analysis project Ga0153965, IMG submission 104707) | Attine ant fungus gardens microbial communities from Florida, USA - TSFL049 MetaG | ecosystem: Host-associated > Fungi > Mycelium > Unclassified | place: USA: Florida, Paynes | collected... | reverse complement strand
TTCGAGGGAGGGGGGGAGGTACTGGGCATGGTGCGTGTTTCTCGGAGAGAGCGATGGTAATTGGGGCGATAACTACTTGCTGACCAATCATTCTAAGTATAGTTGCAATGTTGGTGACTGCGAAAATCGCGGAAACACTTGTCGCTGTCGGATGTTGGATCTTGTTGGCGCACACGCTGGGTCCTCGCTGCTGTCGTCTCTTCGCCTGCACGCTGCTGTCCGTGCGCATTCACAAGGCTGAATTTCACGTGATGTGTCCTAAAGCATCGGACTTTCTGAATGAGGATACTGCCATATTGTCTACTATCCCCGATTTATTGCCTGCTTTCTGAAGCTGATCGGATCAGGAACCTCACTCCGCCGTCTCCAGGGTTCCGGCCGCCGGTTTCTACTCAAGTCCTGTTTCCCTTTGTTTTGCTGCAGCGCTTCCTGTTAACATCCCAACAATATCCCAACAATACAGCACTGGGCGGACTGATCCGAGACCCTCTAGCTACAGCTGATTTACAATGAGTGAGTCGCTTGGTCAGATAAAAACGATTGTCATTTGGACTTGAGCTTAGCGATTGTGATCAGAGCTATTTTATGCTGCCTCTGACACTGCTGATGCGTATATTTGTATGACTACTCTTTAAAGCAATTTGTCTCCCACCAAATACAATCATGCCGAACACCCCTGAGACGTGGCATAGGAAACAAACCTCTTTACTGCGTATTAGAATCTTAACGACGTCTCTAGTGACCGCGTCTCATCATGAATCAAAGATGAGCATACCTTTGACAAAGAGGAAAACAGACAACTGAATACCGTGTCACTCGGACATATGTGTCGGATCTTTCACTTATCTTTCATGTGCTCCTTCCTCCTCTTCTATCCCTGAACTACGCATGAGTAGATAGAATTTTGACTTATGTCCTTCATTCATCCTCATATACATCATGACAACAATTTGTCAACCTACACATTCGTGAGAAACTATACGCATACGATTCGGCACGCGAGATGTGACAGTGTGAATGACAGAATCCCATTCAATGCAAGTGATAACTGATGGTACCATGATGATGGATGCATATCCAGTGTTGGTACCTGTGAGAGTTGTTGGGACAGAAGGATGAACATAATGAGCATTTGTGTCCCATTTGTGTCCAGATATGGTATACAATATGAGGAGGCTAGCCTATGAAATTGTTTTTGAATCATCCCTGGTCAGTGAAATAGCAGTAAGTCTTACTACAAATCAACTTGAGAAAAAAATGAAATTGCTGAAGGGGCTCATAGTAGGTTGACACAATGGTATTGGGCCTGTATTTCATAGTCATAAATAGAATATAAAATGAAGTTCCAAATATTGTCAAGAGTATATATAAAGGAGTAGAGAACAATATTAGAGACAAATAAGACACATAACATATTACTAATAGTATTACATAATACTACTGATATTGTCAGCACAGTCTCAACTCTATTATTATTCAATATAGTGATTTTAGCCACCTTCAGGTCATGTGATATGACACTGTGACATCCTATTCATGTGACTGTGATATGACACTTTCCCACACTTCTTATGTGTAGTGAGTCCAAAAGAAAAGAAATATAAATAATAACTTAGCTGTTTTGCCAAGTCATGACAAGGAATAACTTACATATCATCAAACTTCAAACTCTGCATGAGAATTAACACAACAACAAAACTAGTCCTTTTAAAAGACAAAAAGTATTCAACTATATATGATAGTAGTATGCTATATGTCACAGTTGTACTATGGACCAGTAGTCACATACTATATGGTTTACCACTATACCAAAAGGGCGATGTTAGCAAGGCTACTTGCTAACGAGGGTCCAGCTATTTATATAGTTCATTTGAACAGGTATTTTGTTATACCTCTATGATTCATTTATTGTATTGACTACCAAAGAAATTATTATCATAGTCTAAAGGTAAATTATATAATAGTAAAGTTGGGTAATTAATAAAATAGCTACTTACTAGTTTTTGATTATGTCATAAACTTTATTTGGACTTATCTCCATCAATTCTTTAACAATTTCTATAGCCTTAACAGCATCCAAAAGTCCTCAAGAAGACCTTTCAATTAATACCCAATACATCTCAAGGCAATTAATATTGGCTATTAGACAATCAGTAAATAACCTCTATGATACCATATATTAAATGCTATTATCTTGAAAACCACTACAAATAACACCTTGCTTTCAGCTATATTAGAAGTACTCTTTATTATGCTTGGAATGACCCAAAAAAATTACAAGGCAATTAATATCAGTAGAGATATAAAGTCCTTAATGTTTGCATATGAACTTAATTAATTACTCATAGATACTTATCTACCTTTTCTTAGAACAAAGAACAATCTCTAAATTCTTTGACAATTCTCATGGTCTTAATGGCTATGAAAAGCCCTTGAAAAGACCTTTTAATCTATGCTAGTCATGCCTTGAGATGATCAATATTGGCTGAGATATCAGGTAGATCAACAAGTAACTACTATAGCACTATATATTAAATTGCCAATATCTCAAAACCACCACAATCAATGCTTTGATTTTAGACTTAGTAGAAGTTCTCTTTATAATGAGCCTAAAATGATCTCAAGGCAATTAATCTTAGTAGAGATATAAAGTTCTTAATGTTTGTACATAGACATTAATTAATTATCCATGGATAGTCATCTACCTTTTATTAGAACAAAGAACAGCCTTCATATGGTTAAGTTATTGCATTTTAGAGTACAAAGGCACTACTATATGTATAAGACTTAGTTGTGTTGACCTTAACCTCATTCTTTATCTAAGTTAATAAGGAGAACTCAATAGAGTTTCTGTTAGATTTTATATACTATTTATATATAAGTAATAACCCTAACCCTATACTAAAGTTCTGCACTTTCCTATGAGTCACTTTTGTCTCATATGTCTATCAATAAGAAAATAAAATAAAATAAAATAAAAAAGAAAAATAAATATTGACTTAGCCATTTTGCCAAGTCATGACAATATATAAAACAATAGGTAGTAGCATGTAATGGCCTGTTCTAGTACACAAACTATTACAATCCTGTATATAAAGACTTAACAACATCTTTTTTCATTGTCTAAACTTTGCTTATAAGCACTTTTTGAATCAATCCTCAATCCAATCACAAATAGTAAGTAATCTTTTTGTCATGAATTGCCTCACCAAGACATTTTTATTTTCCTTTTCATTTTCTTTTCATTTATTTTTCTATAAATAGTGTGGGAAAGTCATGTCACATGATATCACAAGAGTTTAGCTGGGAGTGTGAGTAAAGAGTGCACAGACCAACTAAAATTAGTATAAGTAAATTAACCCAATATAACAAGGACTCTAACGAGTTCTCTTTGTCTAATGCTGATAAAGAGCAGTTGGCTTAATTTCAGCTTGGAGTTAACTTTCTTGACACTTTTATGATATTTGTATTTAAGGACTTATAGTTTGAGAATTAGACCTCAAACTTAACAACATCTTTTGTTACTATTTAAACTTCACTTCTAAGCCCTTTTAAGCTTCAGCATCTACAATTACAAATCAGTAAGTGACCATTTGTGATAGAAAGTTGCCTAGAAACATAGAAATAGAGTATTATGAGAAGCCCAAGAGAAAAATAACTTTTCACATATTTAAATAATTAGTTTGCAATCTTAAGACATTTAATAGGATTAAACTATAAATAATGTGGGAAACTTAGGTAAACCATATCATGTGACTAGGTCAGGTAATTGTAGAATATTCTAGAAGAACATATGACTACAAGAATTTAGTGCACAAATCATATAGGAATAGTATATATAGTATACAGAATACAATGAGAAACTCTAATAAGTTCTTCCTTAACTTGCATCCACTATAGGGGCCTTAAGTCACCAAGACTTATGTGAACATGGAGAAATAATGAAGTAGGAAATAGAGTAAAATGTGTGAAGTGTAGAAAAAAAAATACAATTGCTGGAGAAAAGATAAATAAGAAGGAAAAGAAAGAGATTTTGTGCCCTGAATGTAGAACAGAGAAGAAAAAGCCATAGTAGAACTAAAGGGTAGTGGTATGGCCCATAGAGGCAAAGGCACAGCAGAGTAGTTATCATGACTTGACAAAATAGCTAAGTCAATATTTATTTTCTTTTTCTTTTCTTTTCTTTTCTGATTATTATTTTCTCTTTTCATTTTTCTTTTATTTTATTTTATTTTCTTATCAATGGACACATGAGAGGAAAGTGACTTATAAGGAAGCATGGGACAAATGGAAAGGGTTAGGGTTACTCTTTATGTATAAATAGTGTACAGAATCCAATAGGAACTCTATTGAGTTCTCTTTGTCAAATGCTGATAAAGAGTAGTTGGCTTTATTCCAGCTCAGGAGTTGGCTTACTGATAGCAGTATATAGGCAAAGTATCACAAAAGGTCACTTACTAATTTGTGATGGGGGTTTTGATACTTGAATAGTTCAAAAAAGCAAAGTTTAGACAATAACAAAAGATGTTGTTAAGTCTGAGGTCTAATCCTCAGACTATGAGTCCTTATATATATAATTGTAATGGTCTGTACACTAGGACAGATCATTATATGCTACTATCTATTGTTCTACATATGGTAGTGCCTTTGTGCTAGAAATAGTGATAACTTAACCATATGGAGGCTGTCCTTTGTTCTAAGAAAAGAACAGATGACTATCTATGAGTAATTAATAAAGTCCATGTGCAAACATTGAGGCCTTCATATCTCCACTAATATTAATTGCCTTGAGGTCATTTTAGACTCATTCTGAGCGTTATGAAAAAGGCTTCTGCTGAGCCTAGAACTGAAGCATCAATCATGGCAGTTTTTGAGATATTAGTGATTTAATAAATGGTAATATAGTGGTTACTAGTTGATCTACTTAATATCTTGGCCAATATTGATTGCCTCGAGACATGACTAGAATCAATTGAAAGGTCTCTTCTAGGGCTTTCCATAGCTTTTGAGACTGTGAGAATCGTTGAAGAATTGATAGAGATATGACCAAATAAAGTTTGTGACACAAAGACTCTAAAAAGTATAGCAAGAAAGAGGAGTAAGTGGAAAGAAGTAAGAAGAATATTCAAAATTCTGAGAGAAATATGGCTAAATATTAGAGTAAAGAAGGTGGATATACATGAAGGCATAGCAGTGAAAGTACTCTTAGATAGTAGTACTACAGGAATGTTTATGGACAGGAAGATAGCAATAAAATATAGGTTTAAACTGCAAAAATTAGAAAGACCAGTGGTAATCAGAAATATAAATAGAACAAACAATAGTAACCCATCAAGTAAAAGTAAATGTACACTACAAAAGTTATATAGAAAGAATAAGGATAGATATGTATGATCTAAAAAGAACAAAAGTGATTTTGGTAATGTTATGACTATAGGCCCATAATCCAGAAATTAACTAGAAAACAGAGAAAGTCAAGATAATAAGGTGCCTGCCCTTATGTAGAAGAACTATACAGAAGAGAGAAAATAAGAGAGCTAGGAAAAGCAAAAGGATAGTCATCCTAGAGAAAGAGAAAATTATAAGATAGGCAGTAGATAATAAAAAGAATTGGAAAAAAAGGAAAAAGTCAAAGTAGACTATAGGAAAATAAAAAAGATAGTTGCTAAAAAGTTTTTGAAGTGAAAGAAAGTATTTTGGAAGATGAAGTCAAAAAGAATGCTAATAAGGAAAATTTAGGATCATACTATAGATTTTAAGAAGATATATTAGATGTTTGCATAGTAGTATACCCTGACAACATCTTAATATATTCCAATAACCTTGAGAAGCATATGAAGCATATGAAGGAAGTACTAACAAGGTTAAGAAAAAACAGACTATTTGCCTTTCTATCCAAGTGTGCCTTCTATTAGGACAGAATAGAATTCCTAGAATTCATACTCAGCTCAGAAGGAATCTAGATGGATAAGAGGAAAGTACAAACCATATCACATCTGTGACACCCATACTAGTCACTTACAAATAGTATCTAATTAGTCATTAGATCAGTTTCCCATACCCAATATTATTTCTTATTAGTTAGCTAAGTGGTCCTTCTTAGTTTTGTTTTTAACCTAGACTTTACTTCTAATTTACTGTTTTCTCCCAATAATCAAAGGCCTCACTTCTAAGAGACCATCTAGTATAAGAGTAGTTGTTAAGACTCTAGACCTCATAGTTGAATATCTGTTTCAACTTAAAGCCTATATCTAATACTTAATATCTTCACACTGAAAGAATGCAAAAGAGAATTGCATACTGGAACAAACAAGATAATGATGTGCCAGCTCCCAATTGTATGCTAAAGGTCTGAGAGGAGATAATCAAAATTGAAGGTTTATAAATAATTAGAGAAATAAGAATTATATGTAGTTCTAGTAAAATATATGTTGGTGGTTGTAAAAAAGATTATAAGATCTCTCTAGATTGTCGTCACATAGCCTCCCTAAGGTGTCAACCTTTACATACTATGATAAAAGCTCCTCTGGAAAATACAGTTAGTTGATTACTTATGGACTCTCCACACTCAGTTTCCCCCTTGTCTGCACCCCCAACATCGAACCTTATAGGTGTGATACAATCCAAGTGTGCACCTAGCCAAGCTTTTCCAGCCTGCTGTTCTCTCCAAAGCCTGCCTGAGTTGCATCTGTATCTTCTCTTTAGATCGAGTTCTAGGTATATTCTGTGTTCTTCTCAAGACATCCCCCTGGTCCTAGTTTTCTTACTCTTAATAGATCCACATTCACGATTCCAGAGACAATGTAGATGGAGATAGAAGTTAAGAGGTTCTTTTCCAATCCAACTGCACTCTGGATACTATGTTAATATCATTACAAAGCCCTGAAACTCAAGAATTAAAATATAAAAAGGGAACTATTACTACTTTTGGATTTTCTTTGTTTCCTTTCTGTCCTAAGTCCTCCCAAAATCCTACTAATGACGCAGCCCTCTTCTTTCTTTGTGATAACATGTTCCCTGTAAGAAAGCTAAACTCCAAGCTAGAATAAAGCCAATTGCTCTTTGTTCAGCGATTGACAAAGAGAACTCGATAGAGTTTTTATTAGATTTTCTATACTACTTATACAACTACTACATGGTCTGTGCACTATCTTCCCATGCCTATCATGTGACATCATGTGATGTGATATTGTGACTCCCTGTCATGTAACATTGTGACACTTGTGATGTGACACTTTCCTGCACTCCCTTCTGTATAGTAAGTCCAAGATAAAGGAAAAAAAAAAGAAAAGAAATATAAATAATGACTTAGCCATTTTGCCAAGTCATGACATTCCCTCACCAAGTCCTTCCTATCAAAGATGATGTGTCTTCATCACCACTTCCTTCTAGAATATTCTTCTGTCTTCTCCTATTATGCTCTTGATGCTGCTTTGTAATTTGGACTTTGTTGATTACCTATTAAATAGTTAGCAAGTCTCATAAATGTCTAGTTTTTCCAAGTCATGTCCTAGAGGTCATTTATCTAAATATAATTGATCTGATGCCATCAATGCTTATTTACAAGCACAAAGTCTATCAGTCTAAGTTTGTTGTCTAAGTAGTACTAGTTCTAGAGTACAAGTCTGCCATCCTTCTAAGTTAGTCCATCCAAAGATGGATCTAGAGCATAGTCTCTTAGTGACTTTTTTAGTAACCTGATGCCAGTTCATCCTAATTACCTCTCAAGGTATTGGCATGAGCTCTAGGTTAATTATCACTAGCTCAGTGTCTTTATCATATAGTATTACATTCTGAGGATTATAGAAAGGGTTTTAGAGTGAATTCCAATTAAGAATCCATTGTTATAAAGTATATCAAATGTTATCTTCCATAGAAAATTCACTTGCAGTGTAACAATGCTTCTCATCAGAGGATCTGGTTAAGGTTTTTAGTGAAGTTATATTAGAGGAGAGATGTCAACAAGACTTTGAGTAGCACCCTTAAGGTTGTCCTAAGACAAATAAGAGTACCAATTCCTTAGAGTAAGATTTTACAGAGAGAATACAAAAAGAGAGAACTTGCCATTCTCTTCTCTTTCTGGTCTGTATTTATTCTAACTAGGTATTGTGACTATATTACAATATGGTAATACTAGTTGTAACTAAAGGTGACTAGTTAAGTGACAGTCCAGTGACAGAAGCAATGAAGGTGACAAGTCGAGTCAGTGTCTAATAATAGGTTAGTCTGATGTTGTTCCATTTAGTACAAGTCCAAAGATAGAGAAGGAAATAGTCTGAGATTTCTCCAAAGAGTCCTGTTCATTCTGTGAGTCCATTGTCTCTTAGAGTCCTTAGACATTTAATGTATTTACTACATGATAATGTCCTCATCTAGCATTGCCAACATCTTGTCTACTAACTACTTATTATCAGACTATGGCTGATAATAATTGTAGTTCCACTCAATGTTCATAACAGTAGTTGCTAAAGGTCTTAACAGACCATCCAGAAATAGCTATCTCTACAACACATTAAAGATATCTAGGTGTTTATTAGGTTTGCTAACTTCTGTAGGAGATTCACATTTGTGGATACTCAGAAACAATCATCTTCCTAACTCAACTATACAAAAAAAAATAAATCCTGGTTCTAGTCAGAGTAATGCCAAATGGTAAAGAGACTGGTTATTAAGCTAGGGGTTTTTCTATTTGTTTTGTGTTTTATATAGGGTTCCCCAACTACAATTTAGGTAGTGGTGAATATAAGTTATAAGTCTAAGTTTAAATAAAATATGTGTTTTTGAAAGAAAAACACACTAGCTGACTTTGTGTTTCAGTATAATATCTCTCATGTAAATTCATAAGGAAATGAATTCAAATTTAAAGAAGAAAGTAAGATTAAATAAAAACTTTACCAGTGTACCATTATAATAGTGATATTTTTGAAACCTGAATCTCTCTGTTTCTGAGTTCTGCCTGTCTAGTATTGCTGATGGGGATCAAAGGGGATTGATCATGAAACAAGAGTGATAACAAATGAAAGTAAAAGAGGACCTCCGAGATATCTCACAATTGTGCACTAAACAAGTAGGCACTGGGGAAATGATCAAATCACAAAGGGAACTTAAAAAGAGAGGAATAAAAGAGAGAACACTTGAATAACTAAAAAAAATTAATAATAAAGTTTTTATAAATTCACTCGAGGTAGATCTCACTATAGGATCTCTAAGACATGTGTTTATCTCGTGTCATGTACTGTTCCTACCTAGTCTAGTAGTCTGGCTTGCTGTCAATATAGCAGAACTACCTAGAACTCTCATGCCATCATGTGGGCTCTCTTTCAGCTGATTATACAACTGGAAGCCAACTCCAAAAACACATAGCAAGTAGTTAACTCCTAGTGTAAGCAAATGCCCAAGTCCATTGGGGCTCAAATTCCTATTGAGAGAAAGATTTGGTGGTTTTTAGAAAGTAGAGAAGAACACTTTGAAAAAACAGAAACTCAAATCACTCAAATAGCTGTTAAGCTCTAGAGCAACAGAAAGGGATAATGATAGGGGTATGATGCTTGAGTTCCCTTCTGTGTCCTAGAGTATTTTATTAGGATTACAAAGCAATGAGATAATAAAGAAAGTGAGACAAAGAAAACCTCCAAATTTCCAAACATAGCAAGGCCAAAATAATAAGATAGCTTTTCTCCTAAATATTAGGCAACTGCTCTCCACTCTTCTAGTCCTACTCTGGGAATCCTCTCTTGCACAATAGGTAGGTTTCAAGCCTCTTGCCAGGCTATAGAAAGAGACAGCAATCTTGAGTCATCTTGCTCTCGAGCATATTATCTTCATCTGCTCTTTCTTCTGTCTCTCTTTTCAACTTCCCTATCTCTCTCTCTATCTTCTCTATGTTTTCTCATTTCTCTGGAACCCTATTTCCTTCTCTTGTCGCTACAATACGACTCCACATTAACTTGACTCTCTTGATCTTGATATAATTAGCCATCAGTGATGATAGCTTGGATCTAATTGTAACCCTTCTAAAAATAGTGCTACCAGCCACTGAGGTATAATGTTACTCTGGTAGCACTAGGTCTTTGAAGTTCACCTCTGTCCTTGAGAGCACTTCTAGAAGGGAAACCTATTAGAAATCTAATATGGGGTGCCTGGGCAAGCGTCTATGAGATATATGTAGTAGTAGTCATAGCCACTACCCTATTACTCAAACAAGATGCTTGAGTTCATGACTAGATGTCTAGGGAATATCTCTAGGAGGCCAAACTCTTCTCTCAAGCTGGTTATTCTTGTTATTAGGGTGTAAATAGTCACTTATTTTGCCTAAATAGTTATATGGCATAACATCACCCTTGTCATAACTTAGCAAAATAGCTAAGTTATTATTTTTTTTTTCTCATTTTTAGACTTACTATACATGAGAAGCATGGGAAAGTGTCACATCACATGTGGAGTGTGGGAAAATAGTGTACAGACCATGTAGTAGTTGTATAAGTAGTATACAAGAAATAAATAAGGACTCTATTAAGTTTTTCTTGTTAACCCAGACTTGGAGAATAATTAAGTTATCTAGGCTAAGTTGCTATACTAGAACTCAATTCCACTACTTAAGCAATGTCTGTCTTAGATCTTGCTTACTTTTATTCTCATAATCTCATTGACTCTTAATTGGTGCTCATCACAATCACTAGTTATCTCCATATATAGCCAGGCCTATAGAAACTTAGCCTAAATGACTTAATCAACCTCCAAGTTGTAGTGACTTAGTCTAAGATAGCTTAGGTACTCTCTAAGTCTAAGTTGACAAAGAGAACTTAATAGAGTTCCCATTAGATTCTGTATACTATTTATACATGAACAATAACCCTAACCCTACTACACAGTCCCACTGTTATGCTGCCAGCAAATTTGTGGCAGAAAGTAGCATTTGATACACCTTATACCAACAAATTCCTAATTAGTATTTGCTTTAGAACTTATTATTAGTCCTTAGAATGTACTAAAGTATTATGTAAAATAGTGAGTAAGTAGAACTGGACCTAGAGCTCATGCAAATACCTTGGAAGGCAAGTAAGATGAGCTGGTATCAGGTTATAGACAAAATTATTAGAGGAAAATGTTCTAGATCCACTTTCTATAGGATATACCTTGAGAGAGATAGAATACTTGAACTCTAAAACTAGCAGTATACCAGTGACGGACTTAGTCAGATAGGCTGTTGATTTCAAATAAGTATTGATGGCATCAGATCAATTATATTTAGATAAATGACCTCTAGGACATGACTTGTGTAAGAAAGCTAAACTCCAAGCTGGAATAAAGCCAACTGCTCTTTGTTCAGCGATTAACAAAGAGAACTCAATAGAGTTCCTATTAGATTTTCTACACTACTTATACAACTACTACATGGTCTGTGCACTATCTTCCCATGCCTATCATGTGACATTGTGATGTGACACTTTCCCACACTCTCTTTTGTATAGTAAGTTCAAGATAAAATAAAAGAAAAAGAAAAGAAATATAAATAATGACTTAGCCATTTTGCCAAGTTATAACACCACCCCTCTCTTAAGTTTCCTTGTCCCAAGGAATTTCCTGTAACTCATAGTATGGGTCCATTATGTTGCCCATCTCATCATTATCTTTCTCTGTCTATTCTCTAACTCCTAAACTTTCTTTCTCAATTTCTTCTTCTTTTGCGATTGTTTCCATTTTCCTTAATCACTTTTCTTTCCACCGTCTCCAATTCCTTTCTAGCCTTCCCCAATATTCTTGATTGTAACTTTTATCTGACCATCCAAACAGTTTTCTTGCTGTAAATTGCCTTGGCAATTCTCCCCTTCTAAATGTTTCTTTCTCGTATTCTTGTTTTGCTATGTCTTCCATATCTTGCTGGTATTCCTTCTCAAATTCTTCGATTGCTTCTTTCATGTTTTCCAAATTCTCTCTTTTTTCCCAAGTATCTGACTCCACTATGAATCCCTTCCAGCGTACTAAGTATTTGTCCTTTCCTCTTACTTGTTGCTTGTTCAAGATTCTCTTTATTTCCTATTCTTCTTCTCCCTTAATTATTACTGGAGCTAGTTGCTTCTTTTTTTGCCCCTCTTATACTTCCTCTTCTTTCTTTTCTCAAACCCCATCCTGGGATCTTGCCCATAGTTTGCCTTAAAGGGCAACATCCAAGTACTCGAGTACATTTTATTATTGTATGCAAACTCTGCTATTTCCAACCATTCTGGCCACTGTTCTTGCCTATGATCAATGAACATTCTTAAGTACTGCTCTAACTCCTGATTGACCCTCTCTATTTGTCTGTCTGTCTGAGGGTGAAATGCTATTGACAATTTACTCTTGATCTCCAGCATCCCATTCAACTCTCTCATTAGTCTATCACAAATAGTCACTTACTTAGTTTGTGATGAATTGAGATATGGATTCAAAAGTGCTTATGAGCAGAGTTAGACAAGCAACAAAAGATGTTATTAAGTCTGAGGT
>Ga0153965_1000174_pt1 | contig 12483 bp, 9 predicted proteins | sample TSFL049MetaG_FD_104707 | JGI IMG/M metagenome (GOLD analysis project Ga0153965, IMG submission 104707) | Attine ant fungus gardens microbial communities from Florida, USA - TSFL049 MetaG | ecosystem: Host-associated > Fungi > Mycelium > Unclassified | place: USA: Florida, Paynes | collected... | reverse complement strand
TAGATGGCTGGCATATTATCAATGATCCTTACCTTTGAACACGGGCCCGTCATCACGGTCTGTCCTCAAGCGCTTACGGCTTGAGTCTCCTCCATCCTCTAGAGCTTGTGCAGCCCTCTTTTCTTTTGCCAGTTTGTCTAGCCCCAGTACTGAAGTCCGAGGGGTTGGGGGTTCAAGTGGTTTTGATGGTTTTCTGAACGTGTGGCGCTAGAGATGATTGAGTCATATAAGTTGAAATACATAAAAGCATACGTACAGTGTCCAACCTTTGCAAACCTCCTTGTCTGACTGGTGGTGGTTGTAAAACATCACTATCGACTACTGTGATACCTTGAACAGGTTGTGGAACTGTACCATTCTCCACCTGCTTTTCATGCGACAAAATCTCGGCATGCAGTTCGAGCAAGAATAAATCCTTGAACTTGCCAAAAGATCTCGCAGCTAGAATACATAAGCTTGAGAACCAGCACCCGACTGCGAAACGCACCTGTGGTAAAGTCCTCGGCCGTCTTCGTCTTGGCAATATCTATGACTCGTTCCGCCAACAAGTCATTTGGATTGATGGTGTTGAGTTGGCGCGAAAGTTTGATAGCTACCTGATGCACAAATATGTTTTTGTCGTTGGAGGCCGAGGCCATAAAATGAACGTCGCTGTCTGCTGTTGCTTCTGTGCAATGTTGGTTGCTTACTAAGCATTGATCTAAATATATGAATGAGGTGAGAGAGAATTTATTTTGTATACCACAACAAGCAAGCAGGTGCTAAGGTGTGGTGGGTGAGATACACAGTGGTACACTACTGATTACACCTGAGATTTTGGGGGGGGGTTCAACTGGTAGTTGGGTGTGGATGTTGGTGCTGCATTATACTGCTGTATATTGTTGTGAAATTCTCTTGAGGAATATGTTGGAGTATCAAGTCAATGTCATAATGTACCTGAAGGTTCTAGAACATTTCTTTTTCAATGTAGTATATTAAGTTGATAGTTCATTATTTGTACTCACTGGTTTGCAATGGAATACATTATTCCAAGTCAAACCATCCTGCAACTCCATTTCACAACAGAATAATCATCTCCAGTCAAGTAGTTGTGAAAAATTCCAGTGAGTGGTTGAAGTGTTGAGTTAAGAATGAGCAGTGCAAAATTGGGGGAAACTCATTGCAAACATGCAATATACTGTGGGAAGGATAACAAGTTCAGAGGGGAAAGTGGTCTTAGGGTTGAGTAGTTGAAGGTAAAAAGGATATTTTTATTTTTGTGTTGTGTCACATTTTGTCTACTCTAGCTTATGTAATAAGTAAGAGTATTTTTGCTAATTAATTAAATAATTAAATGATTAAAAAAAGCGAAAATAGTAATAAATGAGAGGAACAGAGGGATATAATCAAACTAGGGAAAAGAAATGAGAAGAGGAAGAAATATCAGCATTCTGCAGGTAGCCCAAAGGCTACCCCCACAATACTTCATTATTATCTCAGTTTATTCTACACAAAACAATAAGACATAGAACAATAAGGAATCACACACATTGTACAGGCTCACATGACATCCAAATTCCAACATGAAGGGGAGGTAGTTGGATCTGTCCTCATAGACAGCACATGCCAAACTTTGGATGATTGACCCTTGAGGAAGTGAGCTTTTCACAGTCAAAGTGAAGAGCATGACAGTGAGGACAAATGACAGTCAATATGCCCAAGTTGAGATACTGGATATTGTTCTCTAAGAATGGCTGTCTAGCAGGTAAATAAGGAGCAGGATGAAGAATAGGAGATGGGTTATCATTTGCAAGAATAGCTTCTTGATCCTGATAACTTGTAAGCATATAGAGTTTTATTATGCAAAAATCAACATACCATATTGTCATTATCAATGATTTGATTCAATTCATCATTTACACCATTATTATCCTATATCTCCTATATACCCAGTAAGAATTTGTTGTCAATAAATTCAATATCTGTTACTCACAACTATCTGAATGCTACCAAGGTTTTCCTCTATAACTCTGTCCACATTCTGATTATCATCTTCATTTACTTGCTATTCATCATAATCTAGACCATTATGTCCTTCATTTAATCATTTAATCATCATTCCATTGATTTGAGCTATTGGTTCCACTTGTACTTGATTTTCTTGTTGTTGTTTATGTAAATGTCAAGGACAGAATTCTGGAGGATGGAAGGATAGGATAATAGACAGAATTATAATCCAGAGTGGAGTAAAGTACTACATCGGATAGAAATATTACTTAGCGAGAGTATAAAAAAAGCTACGGCAAACAGTCAAGGACGGCAGAGTGAATAACGACTTTATTGAATGACCTTGGCTTTAACTTATGTGTTGCACCCCAGTCTCTGGTCGTGAGTTGGTTGCGTATTTCGGAGTAATAGAAGTCATTAAGACAGAGGTCCTAAGAGATAAATGAAGGAGTCGGAGTGAACAAGACGAGATTAGGACCAGATGACGTTAATTTACAGACTGAGGAAATACACTATAACTACTCAGTACTTATAGGAAGTGTGGAATAGGAGGAGAGTAGTCTACGATGCTATCCTACTATTACTCTTTTTTAGGAGAATTATTAGGAGAAAATAAATTACATAATTATTATATTTCTGGAATATGACAGTACCCCCCCTTTAAGGCTGAGCCCTCAAAGCTTCTCTGTATAAGCAATTTAAATATCACCTGATTACAGTTTTTAAAAATCTTTCTTGGTGGCCTTTTAATCTTGAACTCTACCACCATGTCTTCCAATGCAGCCTTAAATGAAATCAGCTCTGACTCCGATGATGAGCGCTACAAGGCTCAATTAGCCAGAAGACATGCCGAGACAGAGGCTCTGCTTCTCCAGCAGAAAGAGAAGGAACGACTCAAACATCAGGCCTGAAAAGAGGCGAAACTTGCAGAGCGGAAAAGGTTGGAGGAAGAATCTCAGAGAAAACAAGAAAAAGAAGAGGAAGCATGTTGCAAAGAAGAAGAACACCAGAGGGATCTGGCTCATCATCTGGAGGTAGATCGCGTTGCTGCCGTTGAAAAACAACAGCGAAAAAATTGGTCCAAGAAATTTCTTCCCTGATCAAATCCACCTTCCAACAAGAAAATGAATCTCCTAGATTTCCCACCTTTAACTAAGAGGCAATGTGTTTGTTATTTGCCCAAGGAGACCCCGGAGGCCCGTCAACAAAGGGAGGAACTGGCAAAGGAATTAGAAATGGTTGCTGTTGGTGGGGGAAGTCCCTGTGAGAGGTGTGCAGATTTTGGGATCTTGTGTATTCCTCAAACTTTGCCATGAGTTTATTTCCTTTCCTTCTAATATCCTGTTAACTTTTTTTAGTCATGCAACATCTTGCTCTCCTTGTGCTAAGGCTAAGGCTACCTGTAAGCCTTTTGATGTAGACAAGGTACAAGCAAAGGCAAGAGCAGAAGTGTTACAAAGATCAAGGGCGAGGAAGACAAAACAACAAATGGATGCGGAGTGGAAGCTGGATGTTGCAAGGAAGCTGGATAGCTTGAGTGAGCTGCATGGTTTAAGGAAGGATGTCTGGAGAATCGCTGTGGCGTTGGAGAAGTTGGCTAGTATCAGGGACTAGGATTCCGAGGAGGAACTAATTTTGTGGCCAGAGTCTGAGGGAGAGGAGAGAGAAGTACAGGAAAACAGGAAGAAGGGCAAACAAGGGAAGGAAGGGATAGACAGAATAGAGAAAGATGAGAGAGAAATGGTGAGACAAGAAGAAGATAATGAAATAGAGGGTGTGGAAGAAGGAGGCGGTAGTTTTTCTCCGGTTGTGTTCTCTATTGGCACCGGAATCTTGTAGTTTTCTATTTTGATTATGTCAAAATTTATTTGTTTTTTTCTGTGAGTGGGAAATGGATGTGAGTAGTAATAATTGATGAAATGAAATACAAGTAACTGATGACTGCAAGGGAAACTGTGAAAGAATACAAGTATCCAATTTCTTGCAATGGAGACTGTGGAGCAGAATACAAGTAAGTAAGTTAGTGCATAGGAAACTGCACTCCAGAATGTGTACAAGTATTCAATAATAATAATAATAATAATAATTTTTTTTTTGAATCAGAGTGATTGCGAAGGAACAGAGTCGAGGAAATGGAATAATGGTATGTCAGGGTCATAATGTCCCAGTTTCGTGGGATACTTGAGATGAAAATTGTTTACTAGTTCTTTGGTGTGTTCCAGTTCTGTCACTGGTAACCATTTGGAGTCATTATCAGTATCTTTGTATCCCAGCCATATAACTTTATAGAGTAGTTTGCATGCCCTCTGATGGTCAATCTTGGAGATCTTGTATTCTGGTTCCTCATCGATGATTACAGATGCTGGCAGAGGTTTGGAACACTGATGGAAGGTGTTAGGTGTAGATGGTTTGAGCATAGAGATATGGAACATGGGATGAACAGCCCTCATGGTATCCAGAAGGTGGAGCGTGAAGGACTGTGGACTTGGCTGAGCTATTATTTCATATAGCCCAAGGTACTTTTTGGAGAGTTTCTTCGACGGACATGTTGTCCGGAAATACTGTGATCTGACAAATACTAATTCTCCGACTTGGAAATCCAGTAGTTGTTGTCGATGAGAGTCGGTGGAGGGTTGATACTGTCTTTGGGCTTTGGCGATTTCCTCTTTGAGTGTGCTTTGTAATTCGTCAAGGTTGACTACGAAGTCGCATGCGCGAGAGGAAGCTATATCTTACTCCGGGTATACAATAAGGTTAGAGTAGTACCCTTTGTTGGCAAAGAACGGAGAAACACCAGTGGTAGCACTAGGAGCATTGTTGTATGCAAATTCAGCCAAGGGTAATAGTTCCAACCAGTTGTCCTGTTGGTAATTGCAATATACGCGGAGATACTGTTCCAACATCTAGTTGGTCTGTTCCACTTGACTGTTTGCTTCTGGATGATATCCACTGGTAAAGTGAAGCCTCATATCCAGGGCGATACCTAGGGAGTGGAAGAAATGAGAGACAAATTCAGAGCCACAGTCAGACATAACATGAGATGGAACTCCGTGCTTTAAAAAGATATGGGTAATGAAAAGGTATGCTAATTCCGTTGAAGTGATGGTGTCGTGAGTAGGGATGAATATGGCTTGTTTTGACAGTCAATCCACTATAACTAGGATAGTGTCAAAACTGGAGGAGGAAGGGAGTTTCTTGATGAAGTCCATAGAAATTGAATTCCATGGGCATTCCAGGATAGGAAGTTGTTGGAGGGATCCATATGGTCTGTGACGCTGTAGTTTGGATCACATACAGGTAACGCAAGACTTGCAGAACTTTTGTACATCGTCACAGATATTTAGCCAGGTATAATATCTCCAGATGAGTTCTAGTGTTTTGTTCTGGCCTAGATGTCCTGCTAGGACATGATCATGGTGATACTGGAGGACTCAAAGGCATAGGTTGGTGTTATCCGGAACATACATCCTGTCGTCATACCTGAGAAAACCTGCATCGTCCTTGGACCAATGTCCTTCCAGATATAGTAATTGGTTGGAGATGGAAGGATCAGAGGGGAGTGTTGTCAGGATATCTGAGTAGAGTTGGTTTTGATCCAACATTGTGGCTGTGCAAAGTATCGGAGTGGCGAGAATGGTTGCTTGGAGAGATGCTACAATTTGTTCATGAGTAAAAACTGGATGGAAATTGTGAGAGTTCACTGAAGCGTAGCCATTATCTCTCCCTTTTGGGTAGATGTCCTATTGTCTTGTTAGGGCATCCGGTTTGGTGCCAAGATGTCTGGGACAGAAACAAATTACAAGGTTGAATTGAGAGAGGTACTCTGACCATCTTGCTCGTTGGCACATTAGAACTTTGGTTGTCGAGAAATTTGAAGGCTTTGAATATCGCAAGTAATTCTTTGTCATGGATGTCGTAGTTGAGTTCCAGAGTGGAGAACATCTGGGAGTGGAAGGCTACAGGGTGGATCTTATTATCTTTAGTCATAATGGAAAGAATAGCAACGAGAGCGTAATCTGATACATCGGTTTCCATGACAAGTTGTGCGTCTGGAACCCAATGCATAAGGATAGGAGCAGAGATGAAGGCTTGTTTTAGTGTGTCGAATGCTTCTCTGCATTTGTCGTCAAAATTCCAAGGAGTGTCTTTTCTAGTAAGATGAGTGAGTGGAATGACTATGTCTGAATAGTTGAAAATGAAATGTCTGTAGAAGTTGGCGAATCCTAAGAATGACTGGATATCCTTTACTTTCTTTGGTTCTGGCCACTCCTGAATGGTTTTTACTTTAGCGTTGGACATATTCAAACCAGATGGAGATAGAACATAGCCTAGATATTCGACAGAATCTGAGTGGAACTCGCATTTTTCTGCTTTTGCATATAATCTCGCTTTTTGGAGTCTTTTCAGTACCTCTTTGACGTGGCTCCGGTATTGCATGATGTTGTCAGAGTAAATCAGGATGTTGTCCAAGTAGACTACTACACACACATCCAGGAGATTAGAGAATATATTGTTTATGAAGCATTGGAAGGCAACTGGAGCATTGGACAGTCTAAACGGCATCACTGACCATTCGAAGACATCATAGCAGGTTTGGAAGGCAATTTTCCATTCGTCTCCTTTGGCAATTTGGACCAAATGGTATGCGTGTCAAAGATCAATCTTGGTGTAAATATGGGCCTTGCGAGGGGAATCTAAGAGGTCAGAGATGAGAGGAAGTGGATATCAATCTTTTTTTGTGATTTTATTAAGTCTGCGGAAATCTACACAGAGCCGGAGATAACTTCTTCTTTACAAACAAGACTGGCGCTCCGTGAGATGAAGACGTTGAGTGGATGAATCCATTGGTGAGGTTTTCGTCGATGAACTCTTTCAATATTTCCTGTTTGAATTTGGATAATGAGTAGATAGTTCCTACTGGGGGATGAGAGTCTTTTTCTAGATCAATTCGAAGGTCATAAGGACAGTGGGGGGCAAGTGTTTCTGCTTTGGACTTGCTAAAAACATCAGCATACTCGTGGTTCTCTTCTGGAATAGCAGAGAGGTTGATCTTTTCAGAGACAGTAGTAGATTTGGCCTGTATTATGGAACAGAATTGGAGGGAGAATGTTTTTGAGCCTAATAGGCGTGAGGCCTGAAGTAGGGCTGGCGCACTGATAATCGTGATATGAGGTCGCTTGGGATTAGACGAAAATGTCTCAGATGGGATGAACTATAGAGGATTTTCCACTGGAGAGAATGGAGGATTTACCAAGGTTTCAATAGGAGGAACAGAAGCCGAACTTTGGAGTAAAGATGGTAGTTGAAAGGATATTGACCCAGAAACCCAGTCAATCAATGGATTGTAGTGGGTGACCCAAGAGTAACCTAATACCAGCAAACAACAAGAATCAAGCAGAGTGACATAGAAGTCAAGAGTCATGCATTTATCAGAAAGGAATTTTACAGGCAACCATACTACCTCAGAGATAATATTATTCGAGGTTCTATCAAACAGGCACAGCTCCACAGAAGGAGTAGGAGTAGTAGGCAGAGAATGTTCTCAAGCAAAAGCAGAGTCCAAGAAACAGTGCATGGATCCGGAGTCTACCAGCATTTGGATGGGTATAGACTGGAGATGGTCCAGAGCACACACCAGAGGAGAGACAAGGGGTATACAAAGAGAATTTGGATCGGAAAGAGCGGATATGTTGAGACGCATTGGACTCGTAGTTGCACAAACAAGTTCAATACGACTTTCAGTTTGTGCTGAGTCTTGGGAGCCACGCTCTAGTTTTCCAAGAGATTCTCAGAGAGTGGAGTCTTTTGTTCCTCCAGAGTAGTTAATTGTGCCCTGACCGGCTGTTTCCTAGGGCATCCATCTACTTTGTGATCCTTCGATCCGCAGTATAGGCAGAGGTTATTATTAATACGGCGTTTGTGCTCATTACTGTTTAATTTACTATCTCTGCCTAATTTGTCAGAGAGGTCAACATGCAGAGTGGATGGAGATGGCAATTTAGCAATAGAAGGTGATGTTCTGGGGGGTTTTAGGGAGCTTTGAGAGGGTGCAGTTTATGGCGGAGTTGTGGATGATTGGGAACGAGGCGGAGCAGAGCTTTGCGAGGAGACTGAGTACTGAGTCATTTTCCCTGGTTTTTGGTGATGACTATCTGCAGCTTCCTTCTCTATGTTACAGAGATAATCTCGTTCGCGGTTTCATTCCCAATAGCGATTGTCAAAGGTGATTGCCAGTTGATACATGGCCTGGAAAGAATTGGGTTTACCCTGTTCCCAATTTGCTATTAGATCCTGGAGGCAATTTGGCAACCCCTAGTAGAAACAATGGCATAGAACTGAATCACCCCAGTTCAACTGTGCTGTGTACTATATGAATTCTACATTGTACATCGCGATCTTATCTCCTGGCTTCATATGGAGGTTGTCAATGAGGTTGGCAGCATCCCCTACTGGGTTTGAGAGTCCAAAGTGAACCTGAAGTTCGTCCACAAAGAGGTGCCAGGTAGAGAGCCAGGTAGGCGTATAGCCAAGGTCTTCCTGTTGTAATGCAACTTTGAACCAATCTTGTGTTACACTGGAGAGGTAGGTTATCGCAAAATTGATCTTCTCTTCATTGGTGGAAAATTGCAAAGGGTTGGCATGGAAAAAGAGTCGGCATTGGAATAAAAAGTGGTTGAGCTTGTAGGGGTTGAAGCTGTCAAAAGTATCTGGAATGTGGGCCTTTGATTGGTGTGGTTTTGGTGCCGATCCTCTGTTAAGGTTTTCCAATAGTTATTGGAGAGCCTTAGCTAACTGATTGCTAACGAGGTTACAGTCAGACACAAGTGGGGTTTGGAACACAGAAGTAGGAACAGGATTAGGAGCATCGACCCAGTCCAGGTCGTCGTCGACATGAGGGACAGTGGAGGGATCCATACCATGGAATTCTGAAGATTCCACTAGAAGTAGAGATGAGTGGGGTTGCACTGAAGTGCGAGGTGTCCCTAATTGGAGACGTCTTGACCTCCTTGGGAGGCCAGAAGTGAAACAACTGATAGTTTGGTCAGTGAGAGGAATGGAGTTACTCCTGGAAGAGAAAGCTGCAGATTGACGAGATATCAAAAACTAAAGCACGACAGGAACCAGTGTGAGTCTGTAAATTCTGTCAAGGACAGAATTCTGAAGAATAGAAGGATAGGATAATAGACAGAATTATAATCCGGAGTAGAGTAAAGTACTACATTAGATAGAAATATTACTTAGTGAGAGTATAAAGAAAGCTATGGCAGACAGTCAAGGACAGCGGAGCAGATAACGACTTTATTGAACGATCTTGGCTTTAACTTATGTGTTGCACCCTGGTCTCCGGTCGTGAGTTGGTCGCATATTTCGGAGTGATAGAAGTCATCAAGACAAAGGTCCCAAGAGATAAATGAAGGAGTCGGAGTGAACAAGACGAGATTAGGACCAGATAACGTTAATTTACAAACTGAGGAAATATACTGTAACTACTCAGTACTTATAGAAAGTGCGGAATAGGAGGAGAGTAGTCTATGACGCTATCCTACTATTATTCTTTTTTAGGAGAATTATTAGGAGAAAATAAATTACATAATTATCATATTTCCGGAATATGACAGTAAATCAGCTATGGCTTCATCTAGGTTTGCAGGAATATACAAAAAAGTCATATAATATCTTTCTCCTCTTTCTCTATTCCAAACAGAGGCAGGAGGAATGTTCTGAAGTAAAGGATAACAATAATAATTATCATACCAAATATCTATTCTTCCCTCTAAACTTTCTTTTATTTAATATTTTCTCTACTTTGTATTCTTTTTCTTCCTCAATTATTACTAGTGCTAGCTGTTTTTTTTCTGGCCCTCTACTTGATTTCTGTACCTTTGTACTCTACTAACATTTACTACTAGATGTATCCTAATACTACTTGGTAATTCCAGTTTAATTGTATTTGTTAAGATTATTTTCTTGACTTTATAATGTAAGACTCTAGCCACAATGACTTAAGTCCACTCCAAGTCAGAGTTGACAAGAAGAACTCGATAGAGTTCCCATTTGATTTTGTACACTACTTATACATTTTACTACTATGGCTATGCAACATCCTCCCATGGTCCTCATGTTATTCCCATTATGTGTCTATCTCCTCACATTGTTGTGACTGTGACTGTGACTGTGACCAATGTCATGCTTTTTTGTGACTGTCACATGATGCTTTCCCATGCTCTACCTTAGTAATGATCTAACTAAATAAAAGAAAAGAAAAGAAAAATAGAAAATGACTTAGCCGTTTTGCCAAGTCATGATATATAAGGCCTAATAAATTGTTCTGTTAATTTTTCTATTCTCCTTCCTTGTATCTGGTACTTCAGATCTTTAGTGCTAAGGAGCATCCAGTCTTTTACTCAATATTTCTCTGTCTCACTCCTTTTCTTATCTGCATACTTTCTTATTTCTTCTGGACTTCTTTTTAATGCTGCTTTTGCCTCCTTGTAAACTTCCTTTATTCTCATTGCAAATTCTTTTACCTTTTTGAATTTCCTTTTCTTTTTCATCTCAAATCCCATGTACAGGTCTAGTCCAATATTGTGGGGATAGCTTTTAGACTACCTGCATAATGATAATGATAATATAAAGTGTGCTTTGCTTCTCTCTTTTATTTCTTTAATTATATTCTGTTATTTCTATTCCTTTATTTTCTTATTATATTTCAATTCATTAAGTAATTAATTATATAAAATAGTAAAAATGACATGAGAATGGAACTTAACTTAGAACTACCAAAAACCACTCTATTCTAGACACTTTCCTCTTTGAACTTAAAAACCTTCCTACAAATTGGAGTTCACTGTGAGGGGATAGTTGTCTTTCCTCTAATCCTATAAGTCTTAGTGCTAGCATATTAAGAACAAGAAGAAGAATCTATCCTAAGAAAAGACCAATGGACATTATAAGGCCCAAGAAAGTAGCTAAAGAGATGTCATGACTTGGCAAAATGGCTAAGTTATTATTTATATTTCTTTTCTTTTCTTTTTCTTTTCTTTTATCTTGGACTTACTACACAAAAGGAAGTGCAGGAAAGTGTCACATCACAAGTGTCACTCAGTCACAGTCACATCACATGATGTCACATGATAGGTCACATGATAGGTATGAGAAGGAAGTGCACAGACCATGTAGTACTTGTATAAGTAGTATAGAGAATTTAACAGGAACTCTATCGAGTTCTTCTTATCAAACGCTGATAAAGAAGCAGTTGGCTTAATTCTGGCTTTGGAGTTAGCTAGTCTGACAAGAGAGCAATAAGCCTAAGGGACCTCAGATAGAAAAAGAAAGTCTAAGGGAACACACAAAGAGAACTATTAAATCCTACTGAAAATTTAACTATGTTAATGTCAATGGCTACTGGATTTTGGGCATGCCAGCCCCAGGATCAAAACAAGCTCCAGAATTTGATTCATGAAATCCAAAGGAGTTGAAGGAGTTCTTGGAGAAGTTTAAGGAATTAGCTGAGAGATATAGCTTGATAACAAAAGAGAGAACAAAGATAATGGTGAAATATATGGATAAGGAAATGAAGAAGTTTTGGAAAAGACTAGAAGGATATGGGAATAATTATGCAACATTGAAAAGGAAAATAGTAGGGGCTTACTTGAAAACCCTCCTAGAAAACAAGCTGATAGTGGCCTAGCTGGTCAAGTTGGTCAAAAAGTCAGCAAGGGATGTTATTGAAGATGAGAAAGACCTTGACACTTACTATTGGAAGTCTTGGATTGTGGCCACTAACCTTGTAGAAGCAAATATCATAAATGTAAGACAATATAACAAATATTTTTGGAAACAACTCTCTTAAGAGCTTTAGTATGCAATCAGTGATCATCTTGAAGCACAAGATGCTGACTTTGAGAGTGACCAGGTCCCAGAGGTTGAGAAGACAATAGAAACAAGTTGCTTTATATTAAGGAAGGCAGTTGCAAGAGAAAGATAGGGTAAAATATCAAAGAAGAGGAAGAAAGGAAGAAAAGGAGAGTTGAGTGACAAGGAGTTGGATGACAAGGTAATTAGGGTAGAGATAGGGTCAGATTTGAATAGTGAGAAGGATGAGAAAAAAAAAGAGAAAAAGCCAGCAAAAGAGGGGATAAGAAAAAGGAAAGTACACTTTGAGAATGAGAGGAAAAGAAAGAAAGACAAATAGAAAAAATGTCAGCAACTGACTTAAGATCCTAGTCTAGGGTTTAGACCAGAAAGCTCTTCAGGGTTAGAAGAGAACTCAATAGAGCGATTATGCGTCAGACTTATCTCGATATTAATCTGCCGATAGTAGAGACTTTCCCCTATCTGTTTGAATCGGGTCGCTGAACATTCAGTACAAGTAGTGACGCCGCCACGATGCTGTTTTTGCGATACTCTTTCCCAATGACGTAGAACCGACATACCTGACTCTGACTTCAAAACCACCAGGAAGCTGTAAAATACTGTGAAAGTCCAGTGGACCAC
>Ga0153965_1000173_pt1 | contig 12521 bp, 14 predicted proteins | sample TSFL049MetaG_FD_104707 | JGI IMG/M metagenome (GOLD analysis project Ga0153965, IMG submission 104707) | Attine ant fungus gardens microbial communities from Florida, USA - TSFL049 MetaG | ecosystem: Host-associated > Fungi > Mycelium > Unclassified | place: USA: Florida, Paynes | collected... | reverse complement strand
TGAGGCTTCTGGAGGGAATAATCTACAATATATACTAAAATGCCCTTGCATTCCATTCTTTGGTAACCAGGGGCTGCACAATGAAATTATGTTGGGAGGCAATGGGGGGCGCTCTGGGGTCATGTGTGAGAGGTTCTCTTATAACGACCTTGGCTTCAACTTATGTGTTGCGCCCCAGTCTTCAGTTGTGAGGTTGGTCGCATATTTTAGAGTAGTGGAAGTCGTCAAGACAGAGGTCCTAAGTGGGCAAGTTGAGGAGTCAGAGAGGATGAACTACAATTAGAACTAATTGACGTTAATTTACAGACTGAGGAATTACACTGTAACTACTCAGTACTTATAGGAAGTCCAGAATAGAAGGAGAGTAGTCTACTACGCTATCCTACTATTATTAATTTTAGGAGAATTATTAGGAGAAATAAATTATATAATTATCATATTTCTGGAATATGACAGTACCCCCCCTTTAAGGCTGAGCCCTTGAAGCTTCTGTGCATAAGCAATTCAAATATCACCTAACTCTGGTTTAAAAATTTTTCATTGCAGACTTTTAATCCTGAAAATCTACCACCATGTCCTTCAATTCCACCTCGATTGTTAATCTCTCTGACTCCAATGATGAGTCTTATGAGGCTGAGTTGGCAAGAAGACGTGCTGAGGTGGAAACCCTGCTTCGACAGCAGGAGGAAAAGGGACGCCTTGAGCGCCAAGCCCACAAAGAGGTGAAAATGGCGGAGCGGAAAAGATTGGAGGAAAAGATGCAAAAAAAACAGGAAGAGGAAGAGACACGGCAGAAAGAAGAAGATCGCCAGAGAAATCTGGCCAAACATTTAGAGGTGGACCACGTTGCTGCTGTGGAACAACAACGGCGCAAGAATTGGATGAAGACCTTTCTGCCATCTTCATCTCCTCCTTCCGATGAGGAAATGAACTTAATCGACCTTCCACCTCTGACCAAGAGGCAACATGTTCGATACCTGCCACAAGAAACTCTGGAGGCTTGCCAACGATGCGAAGAGTTGGCAAGAGAAATGGGGACGTCAGTCGTTGGTAGGGGAAGTCCATGTGAGAGGTGCGTGGACTTCGGAATCTTGTATATTCCCCAAACCTTGCCGTAAGTATTGTTCAAATTGTTTCCTTTTCCGCTAATTTCTTTTTGTAGTCACACAACTTCCTGCACTCCCTGTGCCAAAGCCAAGGCTGCCTGTAAGCCTTTCGACGTGGACAGGGCACGAGCAAAAGCCAAGGCGGAAATGGCCAGGAGGTCCAATGTGAGGAAAGCGAAACAACAGACAGACACAGAGTGGAAGGCGGAGATTTTGAGGAAGTTAAACAGCCTGAGCGAGTTGAGTGGTATGAGGAAAGACATCTGGAGGATTGCGGTGGCTTTAGAGAAACTTACTGGCATGAAGGGCAAAGATTCCGATAAGAAACGAATTTCGTGGCTGGAGTCTGAGGGAGAATTGATGGAGGTACAGAGGAGTAGAGAAAAAGGAAAACAGGAAGAGGAGAGAGTAGATGGAGCAGAAGAGAAGGAAGAAACTAGAAAACAGGAAGAGGAAAACGGGATGGAGGGTGTGAAAGAAGGTGATGGTGATTTTTCTCCAGTTGCGTACTCTGTCGGAACTGGAATCTTGTAATTTCTTCTTTGTTTGATAAATGCTGTTCTCCCTGTAGCAGAAAATGGATGTGAGCGACAATAAATGATGAAACAAGAATACAAGTACTTGACAATCGCAAGAGAAACTGCAGAGAACTACAAGTACTTAAGCTTTGTAACAGAGACTGCTTTTGAATACAAGTATTAGATTGCAACGGAAACTGTGGAGCAGAATACAAGTAAGCAAGTCAGTGCAAAGGAAACTGCACTCTGGAATATGTACAAATACTCAAGGATAAATTTTTTTTTTTTTTTTGAAGTGGAGTGAATGCAGAGAAACGGAGTCGAGGAAATGGAATGGAGGTAATTTAGGGTCGTAATGGTCCCAGTTTAAACGAATACTTGAGATGAAAATCATTCAGTAATTCTTTAGCGTGCTCCAGTTCTGTCGCTGGTAACCATTCAGAGTCGTTGTTGGTATCTTCGTATCCTAGCCATATAACCTTATAGAGCAGTTTGCATGCCCTCTGGTGGTCAATCTTAGAGTCGACTATCTTGGAGATTTCGTATTCTGGTTCCCCGTTGATGATTACCAGTACTGGCAGAGGTTCAGAACGCTGCTGGAAGGTGTTGGGTATGGCTGGTTCGAGCATAGAGATATGGAACACAGAATGAACGGCCCTCATGATATCCAGAAGACAGAGTGTGAATGATTGTAGACTGGGCTGGGCGATTATCTCATATGGTCTGAGGTACTTTTCAGAGAGTTTCTTTGATGGGCAAGTCGTCCAGAAGTACTGTGATCTGATGAATACTGATTGTCCAACTTGGAAGTCTAGTAGTTGTTGTCGACGAGAGTCGGTGGAGGGTTGGTATTATCTTTGGGCTTTGGCTATTTCCTCTTTGAGTGTGCCTTGTAGTTCATCAAGATTAAGTACGAAGTCACGGGCACGGGAAGAAGCTATATCTCATTCTGGATACACACTGAGGTTAGGATGATATCCTTTGTTGGCGAAGAATAGGGAGACACCAGTGGTAGCACTAGGGGCATTGTTGTAAGCAAATTCCGCCAGGGGTAACAGTTCAGACCAGTTGTTCTGTTGGTAATTGCAATATACGTAGAGATACTGTTCCAATATCTGATTAGTCTGTTTCGCTTGACCGTTTGCCTCCGGATGGTATCCGCTGGTAAAGTGAAGTCTCATGTCTAGGGCAGTACCTAGAGAGCGGAAGAAATGAGAGACAAATTCTGAGCTGTGGTCGAACGTAACATGAGATGGAACTCTATGCTTTGAAAAGACATGAATCACGAAAAGATGTGCTAGTTCTGCTGAAGTGATGGTGTTGTGAGTGGGGATGAATATGGCTTGTTTCGACAGGCGGTCTACTATAATGAGGATGGTATCGAAACCGGAGGAGGAAGGGAGTTTCTCTATGAAGTCCATAGAAATTGAATTCCATGGGCGTTCCAGAATGGGGAGTTGTTGGAGGGATCCATATGGTCTGTGACGCTGTGGTTTGGATCTCATACAGGTAACACAAGACTTACAGAACTTCTGTACGTTATTGCGGATGTTTGGCCAGGTATAATGTCTCTGAATAAGTTCCAGTGTTTTGTTTTGGCCCAGGTGCCCTGCTAGGACATGGTCGTGATGATACTGGAGAACTCAGATGCATAAGTTGGCATTATCCGGAACGTACATTCTGTTGTCGAGTCTGAGAAACCCTGCACCATCTTTCGACCAATGTCCTTTTAGATGGAGTAAATGGTCGGAGATGGAGGAGTCGAAGGGGAGTATTGCTAGGATATCGGAGTAAAGTTGGTTTTGATCCAATATCGTGGCTACGTGAAGTGTCAGAGTGGTGAGAATGGTTGCTCAGAAAGATGTTGCGATTTGTTCATGAGTAAAAACTGGACGGAAGTTATGAGGGTTTACTGAAGCGTAGCCATTATCTCCTCCCTTTGGGTAGACGTCCCATCATCTAGTGAGTGCGTCCAGTTTGGTGTCAAGATGTCTAGGGCAGAAGCAAATTATGAGGTTGAATTGAGAGAGGTACTTTGACTATCTTGCTTGTCGGCACATTAGAATCTTGGTTGTCGAGAAATATTCCAAGTTCTTGTGGTCCGTTACAACATCGATTGGTGAAGCGGACCTCTCTAAATAGTGTTGCCAGATTTTGAAGGCTTCAAATATTGCAAGTAATTCTTTGTCGTGGACATCGTAGTTGAGTTCCAGAGCGGAGAATGTCCTGGAATGGAAGGCTACGGGGTGGATCTCATTATCTTTAGTTATAATGGAGAGGATAGCAGCAAGAGTATAGTCTGAGGCATCGGTTTCCACGACGAGTTGTGCGTCTAGAACCTAATACATAAGGATAGGAGCAGAGGTGAAGACTTGTTTCAGGGTATTAAATGCTATCCTACAATTGTCGTCAAAGTTCCATGGAGTGTTCTTTCTAGTGAGATGAGTGAGCAGAATGACTATATCTGAATAATTGAAAATGAAACGTCTGTAGAAGTTGGCGAATCCTAAGAAGGACTGGATATCCTTTACTTTCTTTGGTTCCGGCCACTCCTGAATAGTTTTCACTTTAGCATTGGACATGGTCAAACCAGATGGAGATAGAACATAGCCTAGGTATTTGACGGAATCTGAATGGAACTCGCATTTTTCTGCTTTTGCGTACAATCCCGCTTTTCAGAGTCGTTTCAGCACTTTTTTGACGTCGCTCCAGTGTTGCGTGATGTCATCAGAGTAGATTAGGATGTCGTCCAAGTAGACCACTACACACACATCCAGGAGGTCAGAGAACACGTCGTTCATGAAGCATTGGAAGGCAGCTAGAGTGTTAGTTAGTCCGAACGGCATTACTGACCATTCAAAGGCTCCATAGCAAGTACAGAAGGCGGTTTTCCATTCGTCTCCTTCGGCAATATGGACCAAATAGTACGTATGTCGGAGGTCGATTTTGGTGTAAATGCGAGTCTTGCAGGGGGAATCTAGAAGGTCGGAGATGAGGGAAAGTGGATATCAATCTTTTTTTGTGATTCTGTTGAGTCTGCGGAAATCTACACAAAGCCAGAGGGACCCATCTTTCTTCTTTACGAACAGGACTGGCGCTCCGTGAGGTGATGACATCGAACGGATGAATCCATTGGTCAGGTTTTCATCAATGAATTCCTTTAATGTTTCCTGTTCGAATTTGGACAAGGAGTAGATGGTTCCTACTAAAGGATGTGAATCTTTTTCCAGATCGATTCGGAGGTCGTAAGGATGGTGGGGAGCGAGTGTTTCTGCTTTGGACTTGCTAAAGACATCTGTGTACTCGTGATATTCCTCTGGAATGGAGAAGAGGTCAATTTTTTTGAAGATGGTAGTGGATTTGGCCTGTACTGTGGAACTGATTTGGAGAGCAAATATTTTCAAGCCTAATAGCCACGAGGCCCAGAATAGGACTGGCGCACTGATAATCATGATGTGAGGTCGCTTGGAGTTAGATGGAGATGTCTCAGATAGGGTGAACTGCAGAGGATTTTCTGCTGGAGAGAATGGAGGATTTACCAAGGTTTCAACAGGAGGAGCAAAAGCTGGACTTTGGAGTAAAGATGGTGGTCGAAAGGATACTGACCCAGAAACCCAGTCAATCAACAGATTGTAGCGGGTGAGCTAAGAGTGACCTAGTACCAGAGAACAACAAGAATCAAGTGAAGGGATGTAGAAGTCAAGAGTCATGTATTCACCAAAGGGGAATTTTACAGGCAATGATACTACCTTGGAGATAATATTATTCGAGGTTCCATCAAACAGGCGTAGTTCCACAGGCGGAGTAGGAGTAGTAGGAAGAGAATGTCCATGAGCAAAAGCAGAGTCCAAGAAACAATACGTAGATCCAGAGTTTACTAGTGTTCAGATGGGTATAGGCTGGAGATGGTCTGGAGCACACACTAGAGGAGAGACGAGGGGTATACAAAGAGAATTTGGATCGGAAAGAGCAGACGCATTGAGATGCATTGGACTCGTAGTTGCACAAATGAGTTCAACGTGACTCTCAGTTTGTGCTGAGTCTTGGGAGCTGTACTCTAGTTTCCGAAAGGTTCTTGGAGAGCGGAGTCTCTTGTTCCTCCAGAGTAGTTAATCGTGCCCTTACCAGTTGTTTTCTGGGACATCCATCTACCTTGTGGTCCTTTGATCCGCAGTATAGGCAGAGGTTATTGTCGATACAGCATTTGTGCTCATTGTCGTTCAATTTACTGTCTCTGCCTAGTTTGTTGGAGAGGTCAACACGCGGAGTGGACAGAGATGGTGACTTAATAATGGAGGATGGTCATCTGGAGGGTTTTTGGGAACTCTGGGATGGCGCAGTTTGTGGCGGAGTAGTAGATGACTGGGGACAAGATGGAGCAGAGCTTTGCAAGGAGGCGGAGTACTGAGCCATTCTACTCTGTTTTTGGTAGTGACTGTCTACAGCCTCCTTCTCTGTATTGCGAAAACAATCTCGTTTGCGATTTCGTTCCCAGTAGCGATTGTTGAAGGTGATTTCCAGTTGATACATGGCATGGAAGGAGGTGGGTTTTCCTTGTTCCCTGTTTGCTATCAGGTCCTAGAGGCGATTTGGTAGTCCCTGGTAAAAGCAATGGCATAAAACTATATCACCCCAGTTCAACTGTGCTACATACCACATGAATTTCACATTGTAAGTGGAAATTTTATCTCCTGGCTTCATATAGAGGTTGTCGATAAGATTGGTGGTATCCCCTACTGGGTCCAAGAGTCCAAAATGCACTCGGAGCTCTTCCACAAAGAGGTGCCAAGTGAAAAGCCAGAGTTATACATAGCCGAGGTCTTCCTGTTGTAGTGCGACTTCGAACTAATCTTGCACTACACCGGAGAGATAGGTCATCGTGAAATTGATTTTCTCTGCATCGGTGAAAAATTACAAAGGATTGGCACGGAAAGAGTTGGCATTGGAATAGGAAATGATTTAGCTTGTGGGGGTCAGAACCGTTAAAGGTGTCCGGAATACGGGCCTTCGATTGGTGGGGCTTTGGTGCTGATCCTCTGTTAAGGTTTTCCGATAATTGTCAGAGAGCCTCGGCTAGCTGGTTGTTAATAGGATTATGGTTAGCAACAGGTGGAGTTTGGAATGCAGGAGTAGGAACAGGGATAGGGGCATCGACCCAGTCTGGGTTGTCATTAATATGAGGAATGGTGGCGGGGTTCACCCTGTGAAATTCCAAAGGTTCCACTGGAGGTGGAGATGAGTGGGGGCACACCGAAGTGCGAGGAGTTTCTGATTGGAGATGTCTAGACCTCCTTGGAAGGTCTGAAGTGAAGTGACTGATAGTTCAGTCAGCAAGAGGGATGAAATTACTCCTGGAAGAGGGAGCTGCAGACTGGCGAGACATCAGAATTAAAACACGACAGGAACCAGTGTAAGTCTGTAAATTCTGTCAAGGACGGACGGACGGAGTGTAGAGGAACGGAGTAATAATAGAGTTATACTCTGGAATGATGTACTAAGCTATCTTGGAGAATAGATAGTACTTAACAGTGATTGCAAAACCAGAAAGAAGACTCCAGCAGACTGTCAAGGACGTCGGAGTGGAGAACGACTTGTTGAACGACCTTGGCTTCAACTTATGTGTTGCGTCCCGGTCTCCGGTCATGAGGTTGGTCACGTATTTTGGAGTAGTGGAAGTCGTCAAGACAGAGGTCCTAAGTGGGCAAGTTGAGGAGTTGGAGAGGATGAACTACAATTAGGACTAATTGACATTAATTTACAGACTGAGGAATTACACTGTAACTACTCAGTACTTATAGGAAGTCTGGAATAGGAGGAGAGTAGTCTACTACGCTATTCTACTATTATTAATTTTAGGAGAATTATTAGGAGAAATAAATTATATAATTATCATATTTCCGGAATATGACAAGTCTCTGCGATAACACTAAAAGGGTGCAAAAGGGAATTGCATACTGGGACAAACAAAATAATGATGTGCCAGCTCCCAATTGCATGCTAAAGGTCTGAGGGGGGATTATCAAAGTTGAAGGTTTATAAATAATTAGAGAAATAAGAATTATATGCAGCTCTAGTAAAATATATGTTGGTGGTTGTCAAAGGATCGTAAGATCTCTCTAGATTGTCGTCACATAGCTTCCCTAAGATATCAACCTTTACACACCATGACAAAAGCTCCTCTGGAAAATACAGTTAGTTAATCACTCATGGACCCTCTATACTCAGTTGCCCCCTTGTCTGCACCCCCAACACCAAACCTTACAGATGTAATGTAATCCAAGTGTGCACCTAGCCAAGCTCTCCCAGCCTGCTGTCCTCTCTAAAGCCTGCCCAAGTTGCATTTGCATCTTCTTCCTAGATCGAGTTCTGGGTATATTCTGTGTTTTTCTCAAGATATCCTACTAGTCACAGTCTTCTTACTCTCAATAGATCTGCATTCACGATTCCAGAGGCAATGTAGATGGAGGTAGAAGTCAAGAGGTTCTTCTCTAATCCAACTGCACTCTAGATACTATATTAAAGATATTACAAAGCCCTAAAACTCAAGAAATAAAATATAAAAGAGAAACTATTACTACTTTTAGGATTCCATTGCCTCCTTTCTGTCCTAAGGCCTCTCAAAATCCCACTAATGATGCAGCCCTCTTCTTTCTTTGTGATGATGCGTTCTCTCACTAAGTCCTTCCCATCAAAGATGATGCATCTTCATCGCCGCTTCCTTTTAGAATATTCTTCTGTCTTCCCCTATTATGCTCTTGATGCTGCTTTATAATTCAAACTTCATTGATTACCTGTTAAGCAGTTAGCAAGTCTCAATAAATGTCTAATATCTCCAAGTCACATCCTAGAGGTCATTTATCTAAATATAACTGATCTGATGCCATCAATGCTTATTTACAAGCACAAAATCTATCAGTCTAAGTTCTTCCTCTGAGTAATACTAGTTCTAGAGTCCAAGTTTACTATCTTTCTAAGTTGGTCTATCCAAGAGTAGATCTAGAGTGTAGTCCCTTAGTAACTCTCTTAGTAACCCAATGCCAGTTCATTTTAATTGCTTCTCGAGATCTCAATATGAGCTCTAGGTTGATTATTACCTACTCAATGTACTTATCATATAGTGTTACATTTTGAGGATATAGAAAGGGTTCTAGAGCAAATTCTAATTGAGAATCCATTGGTATAACATGTATCAAATGTTATCTTCCACAGAAAATTCACTTATGGTATAACAATGCATCTGGCTTCCTTATGCAATGTCCTGGGCAGTAAATCAACTTGAAGTTGAAGCAGGCTAAGTACAGAGACCAGCAAGCCTAACAATGGTTGAGTTTCTTAGCCGTTATGAAGTACTCTAGGTTCTTGTGGTCTGTCCAGATCTCTACTGAATGTCGGGCTCTCTTCAGGAAGTGCCTCCACTCTTCTAGTATGCAGATGATAGCGAGCATCTCCTTGTCATGTATCTCGTAATTCCACTCTACCAAAGACAGGGATTTGTTGTAGAAAGCCACTGGATGCCATTTCTCCTCTTCAGGTAGTTGCTGAGAGAAGACAGCTCTGGAGGTGAAGTCTAAACTGTTAGCCTTGATGCAGAAGGGTTCCAAGTCCTAAGGTAATACCAGGACCGGAGCAGTGGTCATCACCATCTTGAGACGTTCAAAGGCTTCCTGTTCTTTGGCATCTCAGTTCCAGGCCTTGTTGGAATAAGTGAGGTCGAAGAGGGGTCTGGCGATGGTTGAGAAATCCTAGATGAAGCAATGGTAGAAGTTAATGAAGCCTATGCAAGCCTACATGTCAGTCTGGTTCTCTGGGATGGGCCAATCACAGACTCTGGCAACTTTAATAAGGTCCATCTTGACCTTGTTCTCTGAGATAACCAGTCTGAGGTACTCAATTTGCTTTTGATGGAACTCACACTTCTCTAGGCAGAGGAATAACTTGTGTTCCACCAGTACTTCCAAGACCCTCCAGATTGCTCGTTTATGTTCCTCTTCTATCTCTGTAAAGATCAAAATGTTATCCAAGTACACTACCATAATCTCTTCAGCTATGAGGGTTCTGAAGATGTCATTCATCATAGTTTGGAAGGTGGTGGGACTGTTGGTCATTCCAAAGAATATCATGAGAGGTTTGAAGAGGCCGCAGTTAGTGCAGAAGGCCACTTTCCATTCATCTCTGGGCTTGATATGTATGTTATTGAAACCCCATCAAACATCAAGTTTTGTGAAGTACTTGGCTCCACGGAGTTGGAAGACAAGTTTAGAGATAAGGGAGAGGGGGTATTTGTTCTTGACGGTTACAGCATTCAGCATGCAATAGTCTGGGACCAGCCAGAGCAAACCATTTTTCTTTTTAATAAACAACATAGGGGTCACTATAGGGGATTTGGAAGGTCAGATTCATCTGGTACACAGGTTTTCCTCCAGGAAGATGTCCAACTCAGCTTGTTCTAACAAGGACAAAGGATAGACCTTTGATGACTTAAGCTTTGCTCCAGGGATCAGTTCAATAGCATGATCCCACTTGTGGTGCTCTGGCAGTATGTCAAAGTCCTCCTTAGTGAACACGGATTAAAACTCTGCAACATAGGTGGGCAGCAGAGTAGTGGTGGCCTGTGTCTCTTTACTACACCTGGCTCCTTCTGTGAGATGCTGGGAGGTTGTAGTTGTGGCTCAGAGGTCGGCCTGAGTGAGCTCTAGGAAAACACATATAAGGAACAGTTAGTCTCCGAGCTCCCAATCAGGATAGTATATTCACAGAGGTGTTTCTTCAAGCTTTAGCTCTTTTTGGAACAGGGGTGTGGGTCTGTCACGACACGATCAGAGGGCTCAGAGTTCAGTCCTCTTTTGGCAGGTCTGTTTCTTCTATAGGGCACGTCCTCCTTCACACTGGAGTGAACAATGGATCATTTTGACTTCTCCCTTTTTCTAGTCAATCTTGGGATTGTGGTCCTTGAGCCAGTCATAGCCTAGGATCAGACTCTCCTTCCCAAGTCTAGAGATAACCAGAAGCATCCTTTTGGAGTGAGTTTTGTAATAAAGAACTACGTCTATGACCTCAGAAATCTGTTCTGCCTCGTTAGGAGAACTGTCAACATTGAAGACTGGGATGTTACGTGAGAGGGTCTGAGTGTTTATCCCTTTTGAACAGACAAAATCTCTGTTGATGAAGCTTCTAGTTGCTCTGCAGTCCTAGAGGACCTTGACAGAGTGGAGTTTGCTTGTGTCTGTAGTTCCAATTTCTACTGGCAGGAGCAGGGAAGTCTCTCATGCATCCAAGACGCTAATTGAGAAGAGCTTGGGCAGCCTCTTCTTCTACTTGGGTCTATAGAGCAGAGCAGCGACTAGAGGGTTAGAGGGCAATGCGTCTACTAGTTCACTGTCAATTGTATTGGGATCTTCTATAGTCAATACAGTGAACTTATTTACTGGCGACCAGAGTGCACTTATCACCAGCCGCATTATGCAAAATTCTCCTCTTCCAGAAGACAAAACTTCTTTAATGGAACTGCATCTTTCAATGCCAACAAATCTTTAATCAAAACTCCTCCTACTGTTTCGAGGTGAGTTGGTGGACGTCCATACAGTAGGGGCAGCCTTAGACTACATAGTTCACGTCTCCACATTGGTAACATCCCCATAAAGGCAAGGACCTTGTTTTCCTAGTCACATTGACATCCATAAGGACTCCTATAGATGGCACGGGCAGTGGAGGTTTTGGAGTGACCAAAAGAGGCAGAACAGGGGGCAATCTTGCCACGGACAAAGTTGGGGGTCAGATGGAGATGGTCTTAGGTGATGTGAAAGAGGCAGAGTATGACATGGACTGGAAAGCCTCATTGACTAGGTGTGCCTGGTCAATCCTTCATGTTGCTCTATACTACGTGTCGGGGTCGGTATTGGCGGGTCATCTGTATAGCATAGTGGTGATCTGGTTTTGAATGCCTAATCTGAGACCTTATCGAAATTTCACTACTAGTGTTCGGAGATCTATGTAACCTGCATCAGAGACCAGGGCCTGGAAGTTGTCTAGATAGTCATCCATCATCCGACCTTCTTGGTAGTAGGAGGCTCCTTCCAGAGCATTGATTGTGTCCACTTCCATATTAACAGAGAAGAAGTGGACCTAGAACTGTTGTTCAAAGTCCTCCTAGTTTTGGATAGGGAAAACGCCAGTGTCTGCTTCCTGACAGAACATATTTTTGGACTACTTGGTGGCATAACCACCTTTGAAGAATGTAAGGGCCCAGAGGATTTTCTCTTGTTTGTCATGGAACTGCTCTGGGGCCAGGCGGATATAGAAAGAGCAGGAGTTCAAAAATGCATGGCTGTTGTGATGTTCTCCACTGAAGTCCAGAGGACAAGAGAGCTTGGAATGTGTTTGTCTTGCTGTCGGAGCAGGGGACAAAGACACTGGAGGAGATAGTACAGATGGGGGAGGTGTGTTTGGTATGGGCAGAGGGGGGGGATTAGCCACTAGTTGTATAAGCTGCTGTAGCTGCGTGGTCAAGGCTGTGAGTGTAGTGTTGATGTTGTTTTCAGAGACATTTTATCTCTCTGTTAGCTCATGGAGATGGTGTTATATCTAAGGCGTCGGTTACACCTTGGGGGGTATCCAGAGGCAACGACATCTAGAGAGTGGAATTCCCAGAGGGCTATGTATAACAGGGAAGGGTGACCTATTGGGTAGCTGTCCACTGGGATAGTCCAAGGCTCTGTTTTAAGAATCCTAATCTACTATAAGGGCGACTAGAGCACAAGACTTCAGGAGAATCCTTAGTTAATATTACAGTTTGCAATTATAATACAACTCACCTCCAGGAGAATCCTCAGAGATTAGGATGAGGCTCCTGAAGGGATGTTCTACATTATATACTAAGTTTACATTCTTTGGTATCAGG
>Ga0153965_1000172_pt1 | contig 12529 bp, 13 predicted proteins | sample TSFL049MetaG_FD_104707 | JGI IMG/M metagenome (GOLD analysis project Ga0153965, IMG submission 104707) | Attine ant fungus gardens microbial communities from Florida, USA - TSFL049 MetaG | ecosystem: Host-associated > Fungi > Mycelium > Unclassified | place: USA: Florida, Paynes | collected... | reverse complement strand
TACTGTCAAGTCCGCGATCCCTCCTCTTGTTTCGTATTCATCTCTGTTCTGGGCAAGCCACCTTGTCCACACTCAGTACAATAGAGCTTTGATGAAGGCGGTGGAGTTTGTAATGTACGAGAAGCTTTTGTTCTGGATTGAAGTGATGAGCATACTGGGGAAGACTCATGAGGTGTCTACAATCCTCAAACAGGCTTTAGAATCGCCTGAACTGGCGGTATGTCCTGTATTTATTTCCTACAATATAAATCTGACGTTGGACGGCTAGACACTTGACCCCGAAAACGAGCTGAAATCATTTATCCGTGATGCCCTCCGATTCATTTCAGCATTCCTCGTTCCTATTTCTGGCAGCGCTCCTCAAATCTATTTATCGGCCCGTCCAAGCTGACAAGCCTAGATTCTTCTGGTCGAGTTGGTGCATTTTTCAGTCCTGATGGGGAGCATATCCTGGTCATATGTCGTTGTCGCAACGGGTTATCTTGTCATGCAGTAGTCTGGAACATTGAAAAGGGAGAGGAGCTGCTTCAAATCGAGAGCGTTGATTTTGTGTTCATTCATTGTGGTCATCATAAGGGAAGAATTGCTTCAATAGATTGTTGATGAAGATGGATATTTGCGTCCAACTCGAATCCTGGTCAAGTTGTGGGATATTGGGAATGATGGATATGATGAGCTGTTCGACATCACCGGTGTTGCTTTCGCCCAGTTCTCTCCGAATGGGAAATATCTTGCTGTAGAAAGGCAGTCTGAGAGTGTCGTTGAGTTATGGAATTTGGAGGATCGCAAGATCACTCATCAATTCTCGCATCCCCCTGGCAACCTTTCATCACTCTATTTTTCGCCAACCAACGACTATTTAACGGCTGCATTCAAGGAGGATGACGACAAATGTCTTCGGAGACTGGACACACAACAGATGGTGTCCTTAAATATTGCTGGCGATTTGTATAGGATTCCTCCAGCCGTTATTCATTCATCCCACACTAATCGCATATTTGCCCCACGAGAACTCACAGTGGAGATATGGGAGGTATCACCAACCGGCTCAAATATGATCTTCGAAACAGAGCCGCTGACAGATTGGTTTATAAGCAGTATTTGTCCATCGCGCGATGGCCACAGGCTTTTGATCGGAGGTGCTGTTGGAACTGTGAGGATGTTGAGCCTGGAGGATTTGGGGAGAAATCAGCCTGTCACGCAAGATAAAGGACTAGTCATTGCATTCTCGCCCTCTGGAAAAATGGTGACTACAGGATCAGATGGGCATCTCGAATTGTGGGATACAACTACCTGGGAGCGTGTAGGGCCTAGGGATGTTGAGTACGCATCTCAAGTCGCATTTTCCGCAGATGACAATCGGATAGCCGTTTTGTCTAAATCTCTCGTCACTATATGCGATATAAATCACCCAGAGAACCGCTTCTCATTCGACCCCACACCCAAAGGAAAGCATGTCTAGGATATGAAGGGTGCCTTCCAAACATGTAATGACCTGGTTATATGCACCATGCTAAGAGACGATGATTCGTATAAGATCTCAAAGTTTGGAAACTGAAGGATCACAGTGAATGCATATTCTCTAGACATCAAATACGAATACTCGGACACCTATCTGGCACCCGATGGCTTGACCGTCATCATTGGAAAGTCATGTTATTCATGGAATCACGACACTGCCCAGTTTCATCCTTTCCACTTTGCTGAAGCGCATCTTGGCGGGTATACAGGGGCGTACTCACCTGACGGGAAGTTCTTCGCATGTCCTTCTCCCGAGGACGGTAACATCCGAGTCTGGGACACACGAACTGATCAGCTCTGTGGCAAGCCTATCGCAACGTCCAAGTCCAACGTGCATGAGATTGCCCTGTCGCCTGCCCTAAATGGCCGATTCCTTGGTGATCAACTCATCGCTCTTTTTAACATCGGAACAACAAATGTCTTTGACGTCCACACAGGTCATTTGCATGCTCAGTCTGGGAACTCAGGATGGCCCGAGGCATTTATTCGAGATGGAACCAAGTTGATGTCCCGTTATCCAATCAGAATCTACGACATAGCGGACCTCACAGCTGAGCACCGAAATACTCCTCATGAGTACGGATGGACGGTGGGTCAAGACAATGAGTTACTGTTTTGGGTCCCACTCGAGCACAGGGATGTTCTATATCCGTCTCAAGTAGAAACGATCTCGGGGCGGGCAACGAAGGTGGACTTCTCTAACTTCAAGTCCGGCACCAAGTGGACAGAATGCATTGACAAAGAGTGGCTGAAAAAACTAGAGGAAAGGGGGGGAGGCTGCTTGGGTAGGAGCTCAGAACGTACAGTCGCATATCCTTGAGTACTTGTACGATTTTACTATAAATTTATGAAGTATCTATTACCATAGAAAATTTTATTCCTGCATCAATACACCAATTCACAAGACCACCATTCACCACTGTCTTGACAACATCGCCTTCATTCATATAGCCCTTCTTGGCTGATACCACTGCAAGACTGGCTGAAAAAAAGCGTTTTGACAATTCTAATCGCGTGCCAATCGTTCAGTTTGTCCTTATAATACTCTCTCATCCTGTGGCTTACAAGAGATTGCACTAGAAACTTGTTGATGAATTGCTGAGTAGTTTCAAGTCGTCGACATCATTCCTGTATGTAAGTTTCAGAATATGCCTGGCCAACAGCCAACGTCAAGTTCGGCCATGATCTTATGAATGAGGTATCTTTCCTCAAAGCACTTGTCAATCACCCGATTTCTCATTCATCCTTGAACAGACCTCAATCATCACGTACAGAGGTCTTATTCACCATCATCGTCTTTATCATCATGCCTAATACTAAAAAACGTCTGCTCATTTCAATAGCCATGATCGTGAGGGTGCGAATACGATATTGCACAGCAACTGCTTAAGAAGAGGTAAATGATTTGATGGGGGGCATCCTGACCGATGATGTGGGCGTAACTGTCCAGAGTATAAATTCGACGTGAATGACAAGCTGTTCATCGGCAGGAGTGAGCATCGGGACAGGCCCGCCGGGTGCTGTCAAGCTGGACTATTTTCAATTCCACCATTGTATACGACTACATGACTTGAATAGCAACAGATCAGTTTCATATTAGATGGGTGACGTGACGTTTTGTGGTTGCAGTCGGAGGGCGTCCCATATCTCATGTCTTTTCATTCATTTGACTTTGCCTCCACTTCCCTGACAACAATGTCCCGGGATAAGAACTGAGCTTTGCTCAACTCTGAAAGCAAGATACCCTGGTCGGAGCTTGAAGAGGTCGAAGGAGAGAGTTTTGACGGAAGTTGAGTTAAAGTTGCTTCCAATCGCTGGGATGCGTGTTTCTTTGATAGTTCTGGCTTCTTTAACAGATACATAGGTTGAGATTTTCCTCGATGGTGTGCTTTCCAAGTTTCCAGATTCTTGTTTGCTGATGTATGATTTATCCATCATGAACGTACGTTATCAAATCGTCCTCAACAGCCCGTGACAATAATGCTCCAATATCAACTCTGTGGGATGGCGTGTCGGCGGTGGTGATAAGGGCAAGCCAACGATCGCATCAAACCTCCTGGGAAGCGAGACAATGGAGTGAATTGAGGAAGGGGAGACATCTGATGAAGGACTTGGCTTGATCGGAAACGGGTCCCAGTATGGACTCCAAAATTTTTGGGTTGGGGTTCTGCTAGGCAATGGTAGGGGTTGTATTGGCACAAAAAGAGGGATAGCCGCAGAGGAGAATGTAGGTGATTATGGCTGTGCGGAGAGAGAGTAATGAGCTTGTGTATGCGTGGGGAAGCAATCATACTGGTGGGCCAGTACCCGGCGGCCGGTGTTCTTGATGACTTCTGGGACGACGTAGCCAAAAGAGCCGGAGATAGGGTGAGTTGTTCGTCGGGAGAATGGAGAAGTTTCTCTCTTTGAACAAAGGAAGGTCAAGGGTGGGAAATGCCAAAGCCAACAATGACGATGTCACGTCGGGGTCGTTGGAGAGGTGGAGAATGTTCTTGGGTTCGTCAAGTAGGTCAAGGGAGGAGAGAGAGAGGAAATCAAGTGTACTTGAGGTCTCTGTCGGCGATGCCGCGGTGGTGGAGGTAGTCGATGGCATTGAGGACGGGGCGGATGACAGTGACGACGCCATGCAAACCTCAAAACCCTCTTGAAACTTGCAAGAAGAGAGAGACGATGTTGGGGTGGTCGAGACCGGTGAGCAGTCTGAGGCCCAGAGAAGTGAGAAAAAATCACCCAAAAAGTGCATCATGTCACGGTGGCTATGTCATGCAAAGTAGGAGCATGGGTAGACACTTGAAGGGGTGAGAGGAATCACTGTTGCAGAATGATCTGCAAAGACAACTAGACATGGCATCCCATGCTCCCTGAGTGAGAATAAAGCCCCGATGGGGGGGTTGACCAACGTTCAATCTCGTTGGATTATCAGATGCAAAGAAAACTTGACCATGTCAAGACACCAATATAAGTTTTGACTCGCCTATAATTTTACTACAAAGAGAGATGTTTGACCGAAACTGTCATCATTTCCTGTAAGTGCTGAACTGAGGTGTCTAAGCTGTGCTATGTGGCATAACTATTTGCTTACTAATCACTTGAAGAATTAGATAATCAAGAAAGAAAATATTCATGAGGATTTGGAGACAAAAAGTATATGAACAACCTCATTTACAACACATAATTTCGAGAAACGGATGGGTAATGCAAGACAGTGTTACGCTCCCTCTCAATTCACGTGATGTGACATTATCCATCCAATCACACACTATTTATATCATGACTGCTGGCTACGAGTTCTACCCACCCGAGTCCCCCCTAACTTCCGTTTTCTTCCTGAGCTTGGTGTCCTTCGTATATATACCCCCTGGCCTGTAACCTCCCTTAGTTTTGATCTCAATTAAGCACCCCTGTTTCTCAGCCATACCTTGTGAAAGGAGGTTTTCTTGTGAGGCTTGACAGACAGGCACAGAATACATTGTCCTGGCTAATGTAACAAAAAAAAATGTGAGGGCCATTAATTAATAAGAAAATGATAATTGTAAAAAAAAAAGGCCAGGAATGATTGACGAACTGAGAATGATCGACGATTGATGAGCGACAATGCACACATACAACATCCATGACATGAGCGTCGTAAACAGAGTAATCAAAAATCATCTCTCGATCAGTGTGGCCGCCGATATTTGTTCTTGTCATAGATGCGTCTCAAATGTAATAACAGTAACGGACTGAACTATGGCAAAACCAAATCTGAGCCATTCTCAATCACTTCCAGATGATTCAGATCACCTCAGTAAACTCGCACTTGAGGGCCACCGACAAAGATAATAATCGCATATAAGAAACAAACATATATATGGTTGAGGAGCCAAGCATTAATCCAGAATCCGAATTGATCGAGGACTCAAGATGATCGGGGAACAATCAATGATTGAGACACCAATGTGATCCAGAAACCGAGCATTGACCATCAAAGTATGGACAATGTTTGAATATTTGTAAGATCGCTCAACGAATGCTACACAAACTAAACATAATTCCACTGCCACTGATGTAATCAACCGTGCTCAGCACTTTGAACCATAAAGCGCCTGAAATAATGAATCGAGGATAAATAATCAAGTTTCCACCATATCAGTGAGGTCCAATTCGATCTCCCAAGGACAAGGCCACCTGATCCTGGCACACAACACAGCGTTGCAGGTAATATACATTGTGCTTTTCATTTCATACATATCACATAGCGATTGTAGCGTGGCTTCAAGTCCACTTTGTTGGCAATCACATCACATTCAGCTGATCGAGGAATGATCATCAAAATTTGTTCTGTTCCTGTTAATCGATCATTTTGAATACTTTGTTTGCCAAGGCTTGGATGTTGTGCCCTTGCTAAAATTCCACTAGCCTCTTATGGATAGACAGATCATGATGGCATTCCATGTAGGATGGAGACGACTATCATACTATATTTTTTTGGTAATGTTTTGATGGTCATAAATGCTCTGTCATCTTGCCTCCAATACGAAGGTAATTGTTGTCGAAGGAGTAATGAGGTTCGTGCCTGAAGAGTAGTATGATGGATGACAAATACCGAAACATGTAATGATATTACAGCTGTAAATTGCTACCGGGACCATCCCTGCTGGCCCATTTTTCACACTTTGTCCTGATTCATTTTGACGCTTGGTCCCGGTTATCATCCAGTTTGATGCTCATTGTTTGTCTATTATTTGCAGTTGTTGTTTTCCCATTGATAAGCTATCGATGGCACTCGCAGGTTTCAGCCTATCTTTATCTGCAATTGCCCTCGCTTGATTGGCTTGTCAAACACCATTTACTTCACTAACCCTCTTCCACCATCATCGTCTAATCACTACTCTTACTCATGCGTGTATCCTCATGATGCTCCGTCTCCTCCGCAGCAGGATCTTCCGTATGTTCTTACTTTGCGAGCTTGCATGTTTATTCTCACACAATCAGGACTATTACAACAGCAATCGCAGTCCTCGTGACGTTGATCAAGTTTAATATGACATGCAGGACACAGAAGGCTTTTCGGCAGGCGTATTCCTCACATGCAAACCTCCATTTGTCTATCGTATGTATTTACTGCGATGGGACTCTTTTATTCATACCGTGAGTTTAAATGTATATATCATCAGTCTTGCTCACAGATTTTGTTCAGTCTTCTTGGTAAGATTAGACTAGAAAACGATTGAATTAGTGTTCACTCTTGCCAGAGTCCAGTTAATCCTGGAAGCCGCTATCTCCATTAATCCATCTTCTGCTTTTGAAACTTTTGTAACCTAGTATGCTGTTATCGTTGTTTGTCTTCTCATTTTCACCTCTGATTATTAGCTGTTCATACTTCATTGTTCCCTGTCAGTAGAAATCCCCTTTCCTTTTATCTCTATCATCATCGCTGATTTGTGTAGTATTCAGGTTTCATGCTTGATATTGAATTTGTTGGAAGCAAATTGTCCTTTGGAGAAAAGCATCTATGCGATACAACGGAAAACTTCACATGCTACCGATCAGAATCTAATAGGGATACTGAAGCAGATACTTCGCTCGAGGCTCGAAGAGAACCATCCCTAGATGAAGAAACATATAAAGAAGAAAGATGATGGATACAATATCTGGTATTGTCGATCATGTTGGATATAGATGGGATATTATTCGTTGCTTTGTCGCTTCATCTTTTGCCACATGATCAGCACATTGCAATGATTAGTCAAGAATAGAGGGGTGCATAACAAGATGCATGATATAATTCTGGATCATGATTTTTCGATCGGAGTGAAGAAAACGAAGCAGATTGTTATTTCTATATTATTCACAATTGATAAAAGACCAGCCCCATGCATATTTCCTCTCTTGTGCATCAGTCACGGGTAAAAACATCACAGAGATCAAGTGAGAATTATTTGATCAGGGTTAGGTTATGCCTTGAATGTAGCGTCTATCTGACAGGAGCTTCAGATCGTTGACATAAGCTTCTGGAGTGAGTCCGTACTGATCAGTCATTGAGATGTAATAATGAAGCAGGAGGTATCCTGTACACAACTTGGTGAGAATGCTTCAATTATAACTGGTGTTCTCAGGTACGAGTATTAATATTTTATTTGGTTGTGTGTGGATCAAAATATCTGATGAAGGTTTTTGATCTTCTCAATCGAGTTTCACAGCCGTGATGAAATTGGAAAGGGACGAGCTATTCTCGCATCTCAATTCTCACTAAAGGAATTCTGCTGTGACTTACATTCTTCAGCCCTTGCCATTCATCAAACCAGATTAGAAGAGAGGTTCGACCAAGTCTCAAGTTGCACAAAATGTTATTCAGAATTTCAACTCTGTGTGAAATCAGTGGACCCTTAACGGTGTGATGTTGATTACTATTGTCTGTGAGAAGCAAGATGTCTGATCAATCACAGCTTTGAAGCCTCCACTTTCAACCAAGTTTTCAGCACCTAAACCGTGGACGATCTCGAACTCAACGAGGAGATGTCCTGGATAGTATCGAAGATGACGGCGACGGCTTTTTTCCTGGTCAACGCCATGACATTGTTTCCGCCATCCTGGCTCAATGTGCTCTTTATCAACAATCACTAGATCCCGCCGATATCGCAGCCCGTGACTCATGAGCTCATCTATCCAGATGAAGAGATAATGCACCCGACTGGAAGAATGAGATATGCTAACTACGGCCTCCCATCGGGACCACTTCTCTTCTAACACGCCAAGATAGCAATTGATCATCCAGCGTCGTCGTCGATCTCTAATTCATTTCGTAGTGACAAGAATATATACAAATATCAAAGCCTCCTCTTGAGGGTAGTTGTAATTGGATGGTACGATGATGTCTCTTTTTTCGCCATGATTGTTATGAATCCTATACATCTACCAAGCCACAATGCACCAGAAGACATCACATTTCGATTTCAAGTCTCTAATGAGTCTCCATAAGCAACGAAGATGTGCATATATTCATGTGCATGTTGCGAACACTAGCTAGTGATGGCTCCGTCCATGTTATCTCTGTCTGGCAGGGCTTTCGGGAGAAATTGAAACATGAGATATGTTTCATGACTTCAATCAGATATGCCAAGCCACCGTGAAAGTGATAAGGTGGTTTCATCTTATGGTCATTACTGATCCTTGTGTAGAGAACACTGATATTGATTTGAAATCTTGACATGGGATTTGGTCGATGATGAAGGAAGACATTTACAGAGCAGCAAGAAGAAAATTTTCCGAGGCTGATACAAGGTGTCACAAAAGATACATGGGACAAAATTTAGAAAGGCGGGGCATATTTTTAAAACTCGTGAGCCATGTTCTCAACACAAGTTCTAGAGTAAACGAATTCAGAAACCAATATAAAGAATACAATGTACCCATTCATGATCTGAGTATACCGCGCCAAGGCGAAACAAGACAAACGACAATCTACTTAGCATCCTGTTCCACCATCCCTCTACAATTCCGCACGGTACCAATAAGTTCTCATTTGATCTCCCAGCCGTAATTGCTAATAGAATATGAGCTCAGACGTCACGGTGTCTCGTAGACGACTGAGGAAGGAATGAGGATAGTATCGTCCTTAAGTAAACTGGCTGAATAATGAAGGGTACCATATCAGTGAATAGCAAGGAATCCGTCTCTCTAAGTACCACGCCAGTCTTGCCATGACGTCACAGCAAATGCGGCTGTCCCCTCTAATAATTGCAGAAAAGGAGCTCCAAAATAACCTGCGTTAAGCTCATTCGGGAATGATCGCGTCAGGCAAGCCATGATTTCTTGAGATAGTTGTATAGAACGTGACGAGATTTCAGCAATGGTCAATCAGGACAATGAGATGATAGGAAAGAGATGCCACATGCAACAGAATGAAGAATCTTGGCAGCAGATATGTCGTCTTTTTTGAATTTATGACACGACTGCAGAGGTAATATTAACTGCCTCACCATGTGCACTTGTAATACGTAGCATATGGTGGAGACTCCCCTCATTCTCCAAAGGCAAGGTTTTGACCACTTGAAACGCATACATTACCAACCATCTCTCTATTCTTGGATCATCCATTTGATGCCAAGAACGTCATCAACAAACCCGTGAGGCATGAACCGCAGAGACACGTCCTATCTTGAAAATGGAACTCGGAGCACAATTGACAAATCCCGTGTAGTCATCGATAGAAAAGACAACAGCTGTAAACAACAGACAGACAATGAGCTAAATGATAGAAATAGAGCAATCTTATGTCTCTAGCTGCACATTCTTCTACTAGCTGGCGTTCTACTAGCGGCATGAGTGCACACAACCAAACCTTGATTGACTTGATAGCACGAGTTAAGTATGTAAGGATCAGAGTGGAGGTGAGTAGTATCATTATATATTGAAGCTACAGTTGATCAGAACTCTTGATTCTTAGAGACAATAGTAATGAGCATTACATCATTCAGTATCCACTGATTGACAACATTATGAATAGCATTTCCTGTACATTGGTACTTCACTGATCATGTCTATGACCGATGTGTAGCCTGGAGGATAATGTCACCCACAGCTGAATTCTTTCAATTATACACTATCATTGTGAAAGTTGATATGCGAGAACAACTAATTATCTTCGGCTGGAATCAAGACTGTACTGATGAGATCAAAAGTTTGACCTTCATCAGATTCTTTTGCCTACGCGCAACAGAAGCTCAATGATTGATTTACTTGATTCCACCAGTTGATAGATAATTGAATGCTTAGTAGCAGCAAAGCAGCTAAACCTGTTGACGGCTCTGATGCCGGTCACAGTGCTGTTCCAATTTGGTCTATGATTCCAGATTTGTCTGACGTGGGGGGAATTGACGTAGGATGGCGTACCAGTGGTGGTAATGATGGTGGTGGTAAGCCAAAGGTAGCGTAAAACCTCCTATAAAGTAAGACAATGCAGTGAATCTAGGGTGGCAACACGTCGAATGAAAGATTGGACTTGATCGGAAACGGGTTCAATTTTGAGCCGACATTTTGCTGAGAGAGGGCAGTGGGGTTGTCGACACGAAAATGGGGGATAGCCGCAAAGGAGAGCATAGGCTATGCAGAGAGAGAGCAACGAGCTTGTGTTTCGTTTGTGTATGCATGCATACCCATGATACAGATGTCGATGGGGTTGTATTTTTGACGACTTCTGGGATGACGTAGCCAAAAGAGCCGGCAAGAGAGCTGAGTTGCCCGTTGGGAGAATGGAGGAAGTTTTCCTGTGAAAATATGAAAAGAGGAAGGTCAAGGGTGGGAAATGGATGGGGTGTCGCAGAAAAATAAATTGAGCGCAGGGGAAAATAGGGAAAGACAGAAAGACTTAATTAAAATATAACTACATTCCCATAGTTATATGTAAATATCCGAAACAAATGCTCCGGCAAATGGAGTTTCCAAGACAACTCGATGTCATTCCATAACAAGGATGTCACTCCGCGACAGGTGCTTCATCTTCGTCTTCAAAACATGCTGTGGTTTTTGTATAAAGATTTTTTATCAGGCTTTGCCAGATCAAATAATTCTCACTTAATCCCTGTAATGGTTTTACCTGTGACTGCTGCACAAGATATGCATGGTGCTTGTCATTTATCATGTGGAACCTACTTGCTTCGTTTGCTCCAGTTTGCTCCAATCCATCGTGCTCCAAGATCATATCGCGCACTCCATCTGATCTCCTCTGATCTCGTTCTATTCTTGGTGCTCATTACAATGTGCTATCCATTATACCTCTTCTTCGTATCTTTCTTCACTTAGAGAAGTTGCTCTTCCAGCCTCGAGCGAGGTATCTGCTCCAGTATCCCTATATTATTCTGGTCTGTGGCGTGTAAAGCTTTCCGTTATCCTGGCATAGATGCTTTCGTCCAAAGGACAATTTGCTTCCAACAAATTGAATATCAATTGTGAAACCCACATGTAAGTGGCAATAATCAATCGGAATCTCATGGTCAAATGCGAACATGCCTGTGAAGGTACTGAACTTAGGAAAGAAGGGGTATATGAAATCATTGTTCGCACATGGAAAGTCTCACCTGTTGTGGAATGAAATTGATAATAACATATACCATCAACGTAGCAATGGTAGCTTGAAAGGCTTCAGTAAATGCTTCAAGAACAACAGATCCAGAATCAGCATGCCTCGACCATAACGGCTGTCTGACAATTTCATCAGGTCGAAAATATAGGTTTCTGGAGTGAATCAATACAGATCAGCCATTGAAATGAGATGAGCAGGGGATTGTATGCAGCTTGGTGTGAATGCTTTAACTGGCGTTGTCAGGCATTGATCTTCTATTTGGTCGTGTATACACCAAGTTTCACTTAGAAAGATCAGCGCATCGCAGCTGTGGTGAAGCTTGATCGCAGTTGAAAGGGACAAGTTCTCGCATCTCCATTCTCACAATGATTGAAGGAGCTCTGCTGTGACTGACATCCTTCAGTGTTCGCTATGAAATCAGATAGAATCAATAGAAGAAAGTTCATGGAGTCTCAAGTTGCATAAAATGTTGTTCAGGATGTCAATAAGTGGATGCTGAACGGTATGACAGCTCCTCGCAGAGATCGAGCTCGTCCATAGTCCGGCTTCTGAAAAGTCATTTGAGAGCGGGTGCTTGAATCTCAAAGCTGTGATCAGTCGTCTTGCGTCTCGAAGACAATAGTAATCAACATCCCTAATAGTATCGATGCTTTTTGCCTGGTAAACAACATGCTTGCGTGCAGGGGAAGAAAGACAAATAGACTTCATTACTTTGTAAACTTCCCAATTATATATGAAACCTCTGAGACAAATGATGTTTCCAGGACAACTCGATGTTAATCCATAACAATGACGTCACTCTGCGGCCATCCTTCCAATTCAGCTCAATATTGTTCATCAGCCATCACTAAAAGCTGCCGACATCACGATTCGTGACACCTAGGCTCATCTATCTAGAGACAATGCACTCGACTAGAAGAATCAGGGATGTTTAATCATGGCTTC
>Ga0153965_1000171_pt1 | contig 12533 bp, 10 predicted proteins | sample TSFL049MetaG_FD_104707 | JGI IMG/M metagenome (GOLD analysis project Ga0153965, IMG submission 104707) | Attine ant fungus gardens microbial communities from Florida, USA - TSFL049 MetaG | ecosystem: Host-associated > Fungi > Mycelium > Unclassified | place: USA: Florida, Paynes | collected... | reverse complement strand
TACTTCTTTCAGAGCAGAGCCAAGAGAGTAGAAGGACACTTAATGTAGTATATAAAGAAGTATTCAATAGCATTAGATTATAGATTGTATATGTATGTGACAATGGACTTCAGATTGATTTTTAATAATTTGAGAGATGAAAAAAGAGCAGACTGCTATTGGAAGGAAGCATAGCAATCTTTCGGCCTATACTATCTACTATTCCATACTGTTGTAGAAAGAAAATATAATGAATTGACTATAACACAAACTCAATAATATAATATTACAGAAATTAAACAAACTTTAACCTCACAGACTGTTATAGGAAGGAAGCATAGCAGACTGACTTTAATATAAACTTCACAAGCTAGACTAGAGGCCTGGATGAAAACCTTGTCTACTATGTATGCTGCATCATGTGTGGGATGATGGCTGCTGACTCAGAACTGACCAAGCAGCTTGGGTAAAATTAGAATAAAATTGGAACAGACAGTGAGCAAAGTGAGCTGACTATGGCCTTACTGTTGTAGAAAGAGAGTAGAGCGACCTGACACACAATATTGCTCACTGTGATGTAGACTATTGTTGGAAGGGAGCAAAGCAACCTGATGGACAATACTACCTGCTGCTGCACAGACTGTGGTAGAAAGGGAGCATAGTAGACTGACCTCAACACAAACTTAATAACACAGAATTAGTAGAGAGTTCAAGAAGAACCAGAGGTCCAGATAAAAACCTTATCTAGTATGTATGCAAGACTGATGTGGAAAGATGGTACTGAGGGGGGCAAAAGGGACTATTAGCCTGGCACAAGCTAAAGATGTAGTACCAGGTCCCAATCGCATGCTAAAGAGTTTGTGGGGATAAATCAGGAATGAAAGTATTAAAAAGAGAATATAGAAACTTAGTGTAATAATTAATGTAAAAGTGTTTGAAAGGATTATAAGCTCAATCTAGATTCTTCTTGTATGGTGTCCCTAAAGTGTCCACCTTTACACACCATAACAAGCTCACTAGTAGAATAGTCAGTAAACTACTCATAGGCCTTACTACACTCAATCAAGCTCTCATCTGTACCCCCACACCAAACCTTATGGGTGTGATATGATCTGAGTCAATAATTAGCCAGGCTTTTCAGGCCTGCTACTCTATAAAAGGTTGTCTGAGCAACTGCTGCATCTTGTCTCTTGACCAAGTAGGATATAGAGTTCCAGTCTCCTCAACAACCCAACCACTTTACTTAGAACTCAGAAAAGTGCCATAAGATGACTCTCAAGCCCTTGAGATGGTGGCAGGTGTCAAGATTCCATTGCTTTCTTCTTGGGCTCTCTGAGTATTATATTAAAAGTACAAACTAATGAGACTCAATTAAAGAAATAAAAAAGAAAACTCCTTCTTTTTCTAGCCTTTCTCACTTCTCTTCTCCATGACATTGCTATGTGGACATGACAGATGTCACCTTCCTATCCTCTATGCCTGATAGCCATGGCCATGTGCTCCTACTTCACCTCCATACTTTACTCCTGCCTAATATTCCCTAACCTCCAAACTAGCTTCCTTCTACTCCAAATACAATTTAGAAACACATACAAGTACATACAAAGATCATCGATATTCCTATTGCTCTACAGTATGTCCACTTCCTGACTGAGTCCAGCAGTGATGGGATCACTAGTCACTGATGGACTTTTGATCTGTCATCTTTGTATTATATTAGTCTAAGTCTACTCTAGATTGAAATTATATTGCATTCCAAAGATGTTCTTGAGTCTCTAAGTTCTAGAGTATTAACATTGATAGTCTGTCTCTGAGAAACCTAATGCTAGCTCATTAGTCTTGCCTCTTGAGGTATATGCTATTCTAGCATGTGGTAGCTTGGCCACTACCTAATAGAAGTACCCAATCTTGGGTCTAGATTATGTCTGGGGCTTGTAGGAGGTCTCTAGAGTGGGTTCCAATAGTGAAATCTAGGAGTATAATTTGTATCCTATGCTACATTTCCACAGAAAATTCTCTAGTAGCATAACAGCACTATATGTACCTAAGCATTCCCACACACTCTCTGTTCACTCAAAAATCAGAATTAATTCAGGATAAATTTGACTTAATTCAGAGAAAATTGAAAAAATTAGGTAATTGGCTTTCTCTTTTTTCTTCTTATTTTAGTGAATTTCAACAAAATATTTAATTATCACAAATCTCCTTTTTTCATAATTCAACCCAAATATATGTGTGAGGGGAATATAACATGTACAAACAATGCCAGCTCATCATCAAGTTCACTCTCTCAAATTATAATCACTATTCCCTACCCTCCCCTGCACTCCTCTTTGCTCTCTTTCCTTGAGTAGTGCTGTGGTAGTATACCTGTAAACTCTTCTATTATAAACCTGGTGCTAGGGATCTATTGTGATCCATATACACACAGGATTGACAACTGCTCATTAAGAGAGAGGTCCAGAGTAGGGGTCTCCTTCTTAGGGGCAATAGTATACCTTTTTTCCTAGAGTAGCTATAAGTGTTAAGACTCTAGACCTTAGTTGAATATGCATTTCAACTTAAAGCCTATATCTAACACTTGATATCTTTATGCTCCTTACTAAAGGATCTGGTTAAGGTTTTTAGTGAAGTTATATCAGAGGAGAGATGTCAACAAGACTTTGAGTAGCACCCTTGAGGTTGTCCTAAGACAAGTAAGAGTACTAATTCCTCAGAGTAAGATTTTACAAAAGGAATACAGAAAGAGAGAACTTGCTGTTCCCTTCTCTTTCTGGTCTGTATTTATCCTAACTAGGTATTGTGACTATGTTATAATGTGGTAACACTAGTTGTAACTAAAGGTGACTAGTTAAGTGAAAGTCCAGTGACAGAAGCGATGAAGGTAACAAGTTGAGTTAGTGTCTAATAATAGGTTAGTCTGATGTTGTCCCATTTAGCATAAGTCCAAAGATAAAAGAAGGAAATAGTCCGAGATTTCTCCAAAGAGTCCTGTCTATTCTGTGAGTTCATTGTCTCTTAGAGTCCTCAGATATTCAGTACATTTACTGCATAGTAATGTCCTTGTCTAGCATTTGTCAGTAAGCCAACTCCTAAGCTGGAATAAAGCCAACTGCTCTTTTATCAGCATTTGACAAAGAGAACTCAATAGAGTCCCCATTAGATTTGCTACACTATATATACAATTACTGTTGTGGCCATGTGTCTTGTCTCCCACAGTCCTCATGTCCATCAGCTGACTTCTTTGTCACATGCTGTGATGTGACCATTTCTGTGACTTTTGTCACATGTTTTGTGACTCTGTGACTTGTCACATGATATTTTCCTATGCTCCACCTTAGTAATAAAAGAAAAGAAAAGAAAAGAAAAAGAAATATTAAATAATAACTTAGTCGTTTTGCCAAGTCATGATAGCATTGCCAATATCTTGTCTACTTGCTACTCATTATCAGACCATGGCTGATAATAGTTATAGTCCCACTCGATGTTTATAATAGTAAGTGAACAATAAGACAATTGTGAGAAATGGATCCTATTGAAGAAGAACGTCAAGCTAGGAGAGCTAAGGAGCAAGCACAACAATATGTAGTATTTGCTTTGCTCCAAAATGTTCCTTCTGCTCCTATTTGAAATAGAGAAAGTAGAAAGGGAAAGAGAAGATGATTCTATATGACTCCTACACATGTTCCATATGTAAGACTCTAGCTGCAATTACTTAAGTCCACTCCAAGTCAGAGTTGATAAGGAGAACTCGATAGAGTTCCCATTGGATTTTCTATACTACTTATACATTTTACTTCAGTGGCTATGCTCTATCCTCCCATAGTCCTCATGCTACTTCTGTCATGTGACTATGACTGTGACATGACCATTCTGTGACATTGGGCACACTTTGTGACTCTGTGACTATCACATGATACTTTCCCATGCTCCACCTCAGTAATGATCTAACTAAATAAAACAAAACAAAACAAAAGGAAAAATAGAAAATAACTTAGCTGTTTTGCCAAGTCATGACACCACAGACTCTTGAGAATGCCATACTTGATTTGCATAGACATCAACTTGCTGAGCAACCACAGAGCACAACTCAGGAGCATAGAGCACAAAGTACAAGAGTAGAAGCAGAATAGCAGAGGTAGATAAAGGTAGTTTAGATTAATCAAATAATAGAGGAATGGAGAAATGAGGATGCAGGTACTCTTGATTATGAAGAACAGCAGAATAGAGATAGTAATGGGAACCTACATGTGGATAAGAATATACAGGAAGACATTCTGAGAGTTGTAAGTAATATATTTCACTGATTGTCAGTAGATGAATATTAACCAAGTACAATAGGATATTGGGGAAGGAAATATTCAAGACTTAGATATGGAGGATAATGTGATTCAGGTATGATGATTTTTGTAAACCAAAACTCTGCATACTTAATAGTTGAGCTAGAACCAAGAGGCTATTGTTCCAGATGACATTCTACCACCTGTTCTTCAGCCTAGACATTATCCACCAGCTGGACAACTATTTCTAGAGGCTGATATATAGTATAACAACTTGGGTATGCTGTCTGTTATCTGTTCTCACTGTCATGCTCTTCACTTTGACTGTGAAAAGCTTACTTCTTCATGGGTCAATCATCCAAAATTTGGCATGTGCTGTTTGCAGGGACAAATCCAACTACCTCCTTTTCAACCACTCACTGGAATCCTTCACAACTACTTGACTGGAGATGATTATTTCTTAAGAGAATTTTGCAACAATATATGACAGTATAATACAGCATTTGCTATGACTTTGGCAGGAGTTAGCTTTCTTCATATGCTCCCTCTTTTCACTCAAAAACTCTAGAAAATTCTAGAAAATTCAGAATAAATTCAAATAAATTGGGTAAAATTGGAATAAAATGAGAACAGGCAGTGAGCAAAGTAAGCTGACTGTGGCCTTACTGTTGTAGCAAAAGAGCAGAGCGACCTGATACACAATATTGCTTACTGTGATGTAGACTGTTGTTGGAAGAGAGCAAAGTGACCTGATACACAATACTACTCACTGTGACATAGACCATTGTAGAAAGAGAGCAAAGCAGACTGACTTCAACATAATCTTAATAACACAGAATTAGTAGAGGGTTCTAGATGGGCAGGAGGCCTAAATAAAAACCTTATGAGAGAAACTTGGTCCTAGTCTACCCTAGCTGCAAGTTAAATCCTGTGTATTTACATAATAGAAAGAGAAAATTTCAGGTGTAAATATAACAAACAATCAGTAAGACAATACGAGCTGGAATTATGTAATAAACTTCAACAGCTTTACCAAATATCTGTAAGACTCTAGCCATGATGACTTAAGCCCACTCCAAATCAGAGTTGACAAGGATAACTCAATAGAGTTCCCATTTGATTCTGTATACTACTTATACATTTTACTATAGTGGCTGTGCAACATCCTCCCATAGTCCTCATGTTATTCCTATCATATGTCTATCTCATTATATGTTGTGACCATGACCATGACCTTATGTAATGTGACCAATGTGTGACTAATATGAGACTAATGTCACACATTGTGACTGTTATATAATACTTTCCCATACTCCACCTTAGTAATGATCTAACTAAATAAAACAAAACAAAACAAAAAGAAAAATAGAAAATAACTTCGCTATTTTGCCAAGTCATGACAATATCAGAGATGTAATTTATTAGTCATCTTGCTTCTCAAAGACCATATTAATGGCATTATACCACTAAGTATCCACTGATTGATATAGAACCTATATCTTAAATAGTATATTCTAAAGCTTGATATTTTTAGAATTTGTTTGTTAATAACTGTCAATTGAATGGAAAAGCCTGGAGAATAATGCGATCCACAGTCCAGTTTCTTTAATTACTATATTTTTTTAACACCCATCGTAAAAGTTGAGATGCTAGAACAGCTCGTCAGTTTCAACTAAGATCAAGTTTCATCCCATAATACTGGACTAGTAATATCAAATGTTTGACCTTGATCATATTTTTTAGTCTATATGCTACCAAATAGAATATCTGTCCAATGACACCAGTTGATATATAATTGAACCATCATTATTGAGTTTCATACAAAATACCTCTCTTCTGCATATTCCACTTAGATAGCTGATCAGTATAGAGTAACACCAGAAGATTATGTTTTTGACCTGAAGTACCTATCAATTAGACACTACAGCCAAGGTATGCTGTTCCTTATTCTATTGTTCTTAAAGAAACAGCTGAAGTGTCATGACTTGGCAAAATAACTAAGTCATTATTTATATTTCTTTTCTTTTTCTTTTCTCTTGGACTTACTACACATAAGAAATGTAGAAAAGTATCATATCACAAGTGTCACATAGTCACAGTTACATAAATAGGAAGTCACATGACAGGTCACATGATGAGTGTGGGAAAGTAGTGCACAGACCATGTAGTAGTTGTATAAGTAGTGTACAGAAAATAATGGGAACTCTATTGAGTTCTTCTTGTTAACTTGGACTTAGAGGATAATTAAGTCATCTCAGGCTAAGTCGCTACATGAAGCTTTTGCAAGTCATTATTGCTATGCTGATATTATATGACTTTATCTATCACATTCCTCAGCAGGTAAGACTTTCCCCTTGAAAACAATAATTCCACATATTGTCAGACTAGCCAACTCCAAAGCCGGAATTAAGCCAACTGCTCCTTTATCAGCGTTTGACAAGGAGAACTCGATAGAGTTCCTGTTGGATTTTCTATACTACTTATACAAATGTCTGACCCTAACCTTACACTAAAGTCCTGCGCTTCCTTATGAGTCACTTTTATCTTGCGCATCCATTGATAAGAAAATAAAAGAAAAGAAAAGGAAAAGAATATTAAATAATGACTTAGCCGTTTTGCCAAGTCATAACACCACCCCTCTCTTAAGTTTCCTTGTTCCAAGGAATTTTTCTACAACTCGTAGTATGGGTCTACCATATTGCCCATTTCATCTTCATCTTCCTTCGTCCATTCTCAAACTCCCGATTTTTCTTCTTCAACTTCAACTTCCTCTTCTGGGATCATCTTCATTGTCCCTCTTCTTGCTAGCTTCTTGCCCTTCCATTGTCTCCAATTCCTTTCCATTCTTCCCCAATATTCCTGGTTGTACTGTTTGTCTGACCATCCAAATAGCTTCCTTGTCATGAATCTTCCTGGCAATTCTCCTCGTTGGAACATCCCTTCTTCACGCTCTTGCTGCGCCACATCTTCCATATCTTGCCGGTACTCTTTCTCAAATTCTTTGATTGCTTCTTTTGTGTTCTCTAAATTCTCCCTACCTTCCTAGGTATCCGACTCTGCCGTAAATCCTTTCCAGCATACTAAGTACTTATCTTTTCCCCTTACTCGTTGCTTATTTAGGATTCTCTCCACTTCCCATTCTTCCTCCCCTTCGATTATTACCAGGGCTGGTCACTCCTTCTTTTGCCCCTCTACCTGTCCTATGTATCATCGTACTCTACTAATGTTTACTACCGGATGTATTCTTACTGTACTGGGTAGTTCTAATTTAACCACGTTTGATAATACTATCTCCTTGATTTTATAAGGACCAACGAATCTTTCTGTCAACTTTTCTGTCCTCCTCCCGACCAGCTGATATTTCAGGTCTTTGGTACTGAGCATGACCAAGTTCCCTACTTTATACTCTTCTGTCTCAGATCTCTTCTTGTCAGTATACTTCTTCATGTCTGCTTGCGCTTTTCCTAGCGCCACTTTTGCCTCTTCCTGGATTTCTTTCATCTTCTCGATGAATTTTTCTGCCCCTGCATATCTCCCCTTCTTTCTTCCCTCGAACCCCATCCTGGGGTCTTGCCCATAATTTGCCTTGAAAGGTGACGTTCTAGTACTTGAGTGTGCTTTATTGTTATATGCAAACTCTGCTGTTCCTAATCACTCTGGCTACTGTTATCGCCTGTGATCGATGAACATCCTTAAGTACTGTTCTAACTCTTGGTTCACCCTTTCCATTTGTCCATCTGTTTGAGGGTGGAACGCTGTCGATAATTTACTCTTAATCCCCAACATCTCATTCAGCTCTCTCATTAACCCTGCCACAAACTGTGGTCCCCTGTCTGATATAATGCTTTCAGGTAGACTATGCAGCTTCCACACGTTATCTCTGAACAACCTTGCCAATCCCTCTGCCGATGTCTTCTCTGTAGTTGGTATAAAGTAAACCATCTTAGTTAGTCGATCCACTACTACTAGGATACTATTATATCCTTGCGCTAAAGGCAGCTCAGTAATAAAATCTGCCGATATGTACGTCCAAGGTTTTTCTGGAATAGAGTTGGGCATTAACTTGCCCGCTGGCTGTTCTGTGCGGTTTTTGTTACCCTGACAGGCATTGCACCCTTCCACATATCTCTTTATCTCCTTGGTAACCCCTGGCCACCAAAAATTCCTGGTTACCAGCTCCACTGTTTTCCACTGTCCCCCATGCCCTCCTATCGGTGTATTATGGTGTAGCCTAATGATTTCTGCCCTTAGCTTTTCGTCTTTTGGCACATAGACTTTTCCTTCTTTGTACATGATCCCGTTTACTTCCCTTCACTCTTCATCTCTTAGCATCTTTACTCCTGCTCGTTTCATCTCTTCTACTGCCTTTACCACCCCGTCATCCTTTACTTTAGACTTTCTAACTTCCTCTAGTAGATCTACTCTGTCTACTATGATCTCTACCACTTCTGTCTTCCTCACTTTTAACCACTCAGGTTTTATCAGCTTCTCATCTTCGTTATCTCTTTCTACTCCAACCTCCCAGTCTGGTCTCCTGCTCAGACTGTCTGCTTTCCCCATTTTACTCCCTGGGATGTGCTTCAACGTAAAGTCAAATCTAGATAGGTATAAGGTCCATCTTGCTTGTCTCCTGTTTAACTTTTGTGCTTTCATGAAGTATTCAAGATTTTTATGGTCTGTCCAGATCTCGAATTTAACTACCGTTCCCTTCAGGAAGTGTCTCCATGCTTCTAGGCATCTAATGACCGCTAGCATTTCTTTATTGTGTATCTCATAATTCCTCTCTGTATCACTAAGAGATTTGGAAATGAAAGCGACCAGTCTCCACTTCTCGTCTGAGCACTTTATTGACAGTACTCCTCCAGTTGCATAGTTTGAAGCGTCAGCTTCCATCCTGAATTCCTTGTCTAAATCTGGGGCTGCTAATACCAGTTTACTAGTGAAGATTCCTTTTAATTCCTCAAATGCCTTCTGTTGCATTTCCTCCCATTGCCACTTCTCATCCTTCTGCATAAGCACATTCATCGGCCTAGCTATTCTGGCAAAATCTTTAATAAACCTTCTGTAATAGTTTGCAAGGCCCAAGAATTTCCTGACGTCTTTCACGTTTCTCGGCTGTGGCCAATTGAGCACTCCATCTACCTTTTCTGTCTCCATTTCTATTCCCTTGGGTCCTATGACAACCCCTAGGAATCCTATCCTTCTTGCCTTCCACACACATTTCTCTGGTTTGACATACAAGTCATTCTCCTCTGGCCTCCTCAATATTTCCTCTACGATCTCATTATGTCCTTTCTCTGTCTCTGTTCCTACTAGTACATCATCTACAAACGCTGCTACTTTTCCTTTGTTTATTAGGTCCCTCAGAATCTTATTCATCATTGCCTGAAATGTGGCTGGCAAGTTTGTCATCCCGAAAAACATGACTGTCGGTTCAAAGGAGCTAATGTGTGTTGTAAATGCCCCCTTCTACTCATCCCCTTCTTTTATCCTTATGTTATTGAACCCCCATCGTAAGTCCATCTTCGTAAATACTTTCTTACTCCCCATGTTGTCGATTAATTCCGTTATCAATGGTAATGGGTAGTTATTCTTTACAGTTTGACTATTTAGACTACAGTAGTCCATAACCATCCTCTTACTTCCGTCCTTTTTGTCTACAAAGAATACAGGCGACATCTGAGGCGACTTCAAGGGTCTGATATACCCTTTCTTCAACTGATCTTCCACGAAGTTTTGAACTTCCTCTCTCTCATTTTTGGACAGAGGGTAAATTTTTCCTTTCCATGGTTTAAACGTCTCCTTGAGATCTATCGCATGATCCCAAATCTTTCTGGTTGGTATCCTTTCTGACTCCACCTTCCCAAACACTTTCCTCCACCTCAAAAACTTCTTCAGGACCATCTCCTCAATTTTCCTGTGGTCCTCTTCTATCTCTTTCTCTCTTCCCCAATCTTCTTTATCGTCTATTGCCCAATGGACAATTTTCTTTTCTTTCTCTGTCGCTATTCTTTTGACCTTTTCCCTTTTCTGACTCCTTCTACCACACAAGGGTGGGCATCTTGTTATCTTAACTTCCCCGGTTTCCCAATTTATCTCCAGGTTGTGGGCTGCCAACCAAGGCATTCCCAATATCACTTCTGTCTTTTCTAGATCACATATGTCCATCCTCATCCTCTCTATGTGGCCTTTATAAAATATGTTGCACTCTACTTAGTGCATAATGGCCCCTCCACTGTTTACAGTCCCATCCACATTTTTGACCATCAATGGCCTTTCCAACTTCTGTAGCTTGAACCCATGCCTAGCTGCCGTCTGTCTGTCCATGAACATCCCTGTTGCACCACTATCCAAGAGCGCTTTAATCATCATGCCTTCATGCGTATCTATTTTTTCTACTCTGATATTCAGCCACACTTCTCTCAGCATTTTGAAGGTTCTCTTGATCTCCTTTTGACTATCCCCCTCTCTTGCTGTGCTTTTCCTCTCTGTGGGCGCACCGCTCTCTTTCTCTCTTGCTGTGCTTTCTGGTTCTCCTGACCGTGTGCTGCTTTGCTGTGCCTTTGCCTTTCTGGGCCGCACTGCCTTCTCTTCTCTTGCTGCACCTCTTGAGTCTTCTGCTAGCACGCTGCTCTGTTCCTTTCTCCCTCTGCATCCATACCAGCTTATCTTCTCCCTCTTCCAATAAGGGAGCACTCCTTGTCCCCAATTGTCCTCCATATAACATCCCCCTTTGCTACATCTTGGGCATCTCAGATACATGACGACGGCCCCTTGACTACGCCATCCCAACTCCCACAATTTTGTATCTTGTGGCACTGTTGGTCCACAGTATCACTCTGCTCTCTTTCTCAAGTTCTCCCACGAGCTCCTTCTCCATTCTCTTTGCTGTGCTTCTTGTGGTTTGGCCACGCATGCCGCTTCTTTCTCCTCTACTCTCCTCAACCTCCTTTCTCCTTCCTGTGCCTTTCCCTTTACAGGGCATGCCGGCCTCTTCTCTTGCTGTGCCTTTTATGGCTTTGCCACACGCGCTGCTCTCTCCTCATTCCTCCTCTTTATCCACAATGGGCACTCTCTATACTTGTGCTCTTCCTCTCTACACTTGAAACACTTCACCCCCACCATTCTCACACTCCTTATCATCTTCTCTTCTATTCCATACTGCATTACCCTACTACTCAATACTTCAAATTTATTTTGGGAAATGACCGTCCCCTTTTTCTCCCTTCTCTCATTCCTGCAGTTTTGGGCCAGGTGCCTGAACCCTTTGCAATGCTTGCAAAGCTTTCCTCTTCTTCCTTCAAGTTCTGCCGTTAACTTGGCAAGGGCATGCCTTTCTTTGAGCATGGTGCTCATGAGTTGGTTGTATTGTTCTTGAGACATGGTGATGACATCTCAAGATGGGTACGGATATAATGACTGATCTTACTTATGCTACGTCTACTAGGGCACAAGATCTTCACCCAGCTAGAGTTCTACTGCCTTACTAACTACTGCCATAATAGTATGGTTAGACTATCACCCAACGGATGGGATCTCTAATCTAGACAGCCTTCTAGAAGTAACCGTCACTCCTCTGTGTGTACCACTCACAATAGAGCACAGCACAAGGTTTATACTAAGAACAGTACAAGTATCTACTAAACACCACTCAATTGTGAGATCAGGTCTCGAATGCAATACCTGAGCTTGGTACTGTGTCTCCACCTGCAGTCCCTAACTGACTGCAAAGTCCCCTTAAGCCAAGAGCCTGGCTATGTATGGAAGTGGTTACTGATCGTGGTGATCAGCGACCGAGAGTTGATTAAGATGAGAGTGAGATTGAGCAGAGTCCAAGGCAGATGGTGCTCTGGATGTGGAATCGAGTTCTAATGTCAGACTAGCCAACTCCAAAGCCAGAATTAAGCCAACTGCTTCTTTATCAGCATTTGACAAGGAGAACTCAATAGAGCTCCCATTGGATTTTCTATACTACTTATACAAATGTCTGACCCTAACCTTACACTAAAGTCTCGTGCTTCCTTATGAGTCACTTTTATCTCGCACTGAAAGGGGCAAAAGAGATGTTGACTGTGACAAGCAAATAGAAAAGGTGGTGACAGCTCCCAATTGTGTACTAAAGGATTCGTGGGGAGAAGAAGGAAGTGGGGATATCAGAAAGAAATTAAAAAGTGAATACGCAGCTTATTTGGAATCTAAATATAGAAGGAATGATGGGAGCTCAATCTAGATCCTATCCGCATGGTGTCCCTAAGGTGTCCACCTTTACACACT
>Ga0153965_1000170_pt1 | contig 12539 bp, 5 predicted proteins | sample TSFL049MetaG_FD_104707 | JGI IMG/M metagenome (GOLD analysis project Ga0153965, IMG submission 104707) | Attine ant fungus gardens microbial communities from Florida, USA - TSFL049 MetaG | ecosystem: Host-associated > Fungi > Mycelium > Unclassified | place: USA: Florida, Paynes | collected... | reverse complement strand
TCTGAGGATTAGACCTCAGACTTAACAACATCTTTTGTCACTGTCTAAACTTCGCATTTTTGAACCTTTCAAGATTCTAAAGCACCAATCACAAATAAGTAAGTGACCATTTGTGATAGAAGTGAGAATATATAGGAGAGGTAAAGAGAAGAACAGGGAAGCTGAAAAGAGAAGTAGTAGAAAGGCTAGATAAAGAAAATACACTCGAGAACAAGACGGCTCAAGATTGCTGTCTCTGCCTATGGCCCGTCAAGAGGCTCGAGGTCCAACCATCGTGCGAGGGAGGGTTCCCGGGGTAGGACTAGAAGAGTGGGAAGTGGTTAGCCAGTTTTTAGAAGGGATGCCGTCTCATCATTGCAGCCTTGCTATATTTGGGAATTCAGAGGTTTCTTTGTCTCACTTTCTTTGTTGTCTCTTTGCTTTGTAATTATAATAAAATACTCTAGGGCACAGAGGGGAACTCAAGCATCATACCCCCCATCCTCATCCCTCTCTGTTGCTCTAGGGCTTAATGGCTATTTTGGAGTGACTAAGTTTCTAGCTTTTCTAAGTGTTCTATTTTACTTTCTAAAAACCCACCAAAACCCTTCCTTGACAGGAATTCAAGCCCCAATGGACTTGGGCATTCACTTATACTAGGAGTTAATAGCTTACTATGTGTCATTGGAGTCAGCTTCCAGTTGTATGGTCAGCTGAAGAAGAGCCTATATGACGGCATAGGAGTTCTAGATAGTACTGCTGTATCAATGGTAAGCCAGGCTACTAGACTAAGTAAGGGCAGTAGTGTCACAGTGCAAGATGAATACATGCCTTAGAGATCTTATTATGGTAAGGGTTTGCTTGAGTGAATACTAAAAATATTTCTTTTCTTCTTAGGTTTCTATTTAATATGTTTTGGTTATTCTTTGGACATTCTACCTTCAGTAAGCTCTCTATTATTTGATTTATCTCCCCAGTGCCTACTTGTTTAGTGCATAATTGTGAAGCAGTTTGGAGATTTCATCTCTCTAACCTTGCTTTCACCATTGTTTTGTGATCAAACCCTTTGATCCCTATCAACATTTGGCAGCAATATTTGCAATATACCAATGGCTGGTCTGCTAGTTTTCCATCCTCCTAGTTACAAGGTGAGTTGGTTGATGCTTTACCAAATGTTACAACCTTAAGGAGTAACTCAGGTTGCAATACTCAAGTAAAGACTCAAGAATGAATTAAGAGTAGAGAAAAAAAGAAAATGATATAATTGGTAAAGCATAAGAAATACAGAAGAGTATCTACTGTATATATACCTATGTACCATGAGATAGAAATAAGGAATACATGTGGTAGACATGAGGTCTGCTGAGTAAAGAACATGCCCTACTAGTGAGGCGCTGACTGAGCCAATAGATATATGAAGTGATATGAAATCAAGAAGCAGTCCATGTGTAGAACACCTAGAATCAATGAGGTTGATCATTATATTTCAACCTGAAGCTTATGTTAACACTTGATATCTTCACATTCCTCTATTGAGGATCCAGTTAAGGTTTTCAGTAAAGTTGTATCACAAGTGAGAGTAGCAAGACTTTTAGTCACACTCTACACTATAGTCCAAGGACTGAAATGAGTATAGAATTGCAAGAGTAAGAGAAGTTTTACACAAGAACCATAGAAAGAGAGAACTTGCCATTCTCATCCTTTCTGGACTGCATTTATACTAAGATAGGTCCAATGATTCTCCTTTTAGTTCTTGTCCTATTAATGTCTAGATCACTATTCAAGAATTATCCAAGAATTGTCTAAGAGTCTAATGTCTTGATTCTTGTCCAATCTGAAAGTCTCATTTGTGCAAAAGTTATAAATAGCTTTCATCATCATCATCCTCTCCTTCTTTCATTGAGATGTCATTGTCCATCAATTCTTGAAGTAACCATTTGTTGTTATCCTGTGGTTGATAATATTAATAATCCTATTCCATATCTATAACAGAAGTAGGTAGTTGTTTTTCATAGTCTGATCACTTAGACTTCCATTACTATCCTCTTGCTCCCATCCTTCTTGCTTACAAAGAACACTAGTGATGTCTGAGGGAATTTTGATGGTCTGATGTACCCCTTTCTTAATTGATTATCCACAAAGTTCTGAACTTCTTCTCTCTTATTTTTGAATAGAGAATAAAATTTTCCTTTTCATGGTTTGAACATCTCTATTAGTATTCTCTCTAACTTCACCTTTCCAAACACTTTCCTTTACTTTAGGAATTTTTTGGGGATTATTTCTTTGATTTTCCTATAGTCTACTTCTACTTCTACTTCTACTTCTCTTCCCTAGTCTTCCTTATTGTCTATTGCCCATCTAACAATTTTCTCTTCTTCTAGTATCACTACTCTTTTCCCTTTCTTTGCTTTTCTATTCTCTCTTTTCTCTATTTTTCTCTTACATAGTGCTAGGCATCTTATCATTTTAACTTCTTCTGTTTCCCAATTGATCTCTGGATTGTGTGCCTGCAACCATAGCATTCCCAATATTACATCTGTCTTCCCCAAGTCACACATATCCATTCTCATTCTTTTTACATGATTTTTATAATACACTTTCACTTTCACCTCATGTATAATTGATCCTACACTGTTATTTGTCCCATTCATATTTCACATTTCCATTGGTCTATTTAACTTCTGTAGTTTGAACCCATGTCTAGCTACTATTTTCCTGTCTATAAACATCCCTATTATGCTACTGTCCAAGAGTGCTTTTACTATGACCTTTTCATGGGTATCTACTTTCTCTACTCCAATGTTTAGCCATATCTCTCTCAGCATTTTGAACATTCTTCTTACTTCTCTTTGTTTACCCTCTTCTCTAGCTACACCTTTCAGAGTTTCTGTCCATGCACCACTTTGCTGTACTTTTGCCTCTATAGGCCATGCTGCCAATCTCTAATCCTACCATGGCTGCTTCTTTTTAGTTCTGTATTCTAGACATAGGATTCTCTGTCTTTTTCTAACACTCCTATCACTGTGTCCTTTTGTTCACATCAAGTATATTTTACCCTAACTGCTCCTCTTTCTTTTGCTGAGCTTTCTCTCTACCTCCACACTTCAAGACATCAGCTACACCAGATATTTTTTAGCTGTTCTCTAGAGGCAAAACTCTGTTTCTAGTTTTCTTGTGTTTTGGTACCCTTGTTATGAATATTGAGTAGGACTATAACTATTATCAGCCATGGTCTGATAACGAGTAGTTAGTCAATGAAATGTTGGTGTTGTTGAATAAAGACATTACAATGCAGTAATAACTCTTTGGAGAAATCTTGGACTATTTTCCTTCTCTATCTTTGGACTAAACAAAATAAAACAATATCAAACTAACCCATTATTAGACTCTGACTCACCTTGTCACCTTTGTCACTGATCTATCACTTAACTTGTCACTTAAAGTTACAAGTAGTGTTACAACTGTTTTATACCTAGTTAGGATAAATACAAACCAGAAAGAAAAAGGAATAGCAAGTTCTCTCTTTTTGTGTATTCCCCCTGTAATCTTACACTGGGAAGACTGGTACTTTTACTGTCTTTGGACAACCTCAAGAGTACTACTCAAAGTCTTATTGATATCTATCCTCTCTAATATAACTTCACTGAAAACCTTAACCAGATTCTTCAGAGCATCAAGATATCAAGTGTTAGATATAGGCTTCAAGTTGAATATATATCAACTGTGAGGTCTAGAGTCTTAATAAACTATGTCTTGTGGTTTACTAGACATACAACAAAGTTGGTCCTAACAACACCTTTTTGTATAATCATATTGTGCCTCTTCTTTCCCCTTTTTGTCAAGGAACCAAATAAACTTCTCCATACTAGTAGAGTATTTAGTATCAGCAACCAAAGTCTGATGACTGGAATTAAGCCAACTGTCTCTTTGTTCAGCATTTGACAAAGAGAACTCAATAGAGTCCCCATTAGATTTGCTACACTATATATACAATTACTACTGTGGCTATGCATCTTACCTCCCACAGTCCTCATGTCCATCAGCTGACTTCTTTGTCACATGCTGTGACTATGTGTGTGACATGACCATGACCATGACCATGGTCACACCTTTTGTGACTCTGTGACTGTCACATGATATTTCCCATGCTCTACCTTAGTAATAATCTAAAGGAAAAGAAAAGAAATATAAATATTGACTTAGCTATTTTGCCAAGTCATGACATTTAGGGTAATGTTTAGTCTAGTATATTAATTGTCTACCCTCCTTTTGACTATCTAGATCAGTGTCATATTCCAGAAATCTGACAATTATGTAATTTATTTCTCCTAATAATTCTCCTAAAAAATTAATAATAGTAGGATAGCATAGTAGACTACTCTCCATCTATTCCAAACTACCTATAAGTACTGTGTAGTTACAGTGTAATTCCTCAGTTTGTAAATTAACATCATTTGGTCTTAATCCTATCCTCATTTACTTCAGTCTTTATCCTATATTCCTAGGACCTCTACTCTGTTGACTTACTCTTATTCTGAAATAAGCAACTGATCTCACAACCAGAGACTGGGCGCAACACATAAGTTAAAGCCAAGATCATTCATCAAAAATTGTACTCTGCTCCAACATTTTGTTCTGTTTGCCAGAGTCTGCTTTCTTAGGTTTCCCACCATTACTAAGTATTATCTATTCTCCAAAGTAGTACTATACATCTATTCTAGAGTATAATTCTATTTATAACTCCTTCACTCCGTTATCCATTGGCCTATACTTGACAATCAGCTTCATCATCTGATATTCTCTTAGGTATAATAAGTTCAATATATTGTTGAGGATATCTATTCTGGATGAGAAAATCACAGCAAAGATCTGCAAGCTGATACAACAGGTGATAAAATATATGGTAAAATGAAAACAAGTAAGAGAAACTTACATGTCTTCTATTCTAGTATTGAGGATTAATTTCAGATATTGCTTGAATACTTCCAGGGTTATGAGTTTCCTTCTTGAGTAGCTTGAACATATGGTGATGTACAAAGTGGTCATATAAACAGATGAGAAAAGCCATATCATGCAAGTACTTTAGAGCTAGTCCCTAATAGTCATATATATAGCTGATAAGAGCTTTCTGGAAAGTATTCAAGGCCATAATTTGGCAGGCACTATTGTATATAGAATACAAAGTTTGATTGAGGTCAGGACACCATCAGATAAGACCAAATTTGGAGATGAAAACCTAAACAAATTTGAGAATGAATTCTTTGACAGCCTTAACTTTTGATGCAATTTTCTTTGATATTGCAATTGAAATATTTGGTCATGTGACATGACACTGTGACATCCTATTGTGTGACTGTGACATGACACTTTCCTGCACTTCTTATATATAGTAAGTCCAATAGAAAAAAAAAGAAAAGAAATATAAATAATAACTTAGCCATTTTGCCAAGTCATGACAAGTAGTCACATTCCTAAAGTATAAATATAGTCCAGAAAGGATGAGAACAGCAAGTTCTCTCTTTCTGTAGTTCTTATGTAAACTTCTTTTACTCCTAAAACCTCATACTCTCTTTAGTCCTTGGACTAAGGTATAAAGTGTAACTAAAAGTCTTGCTACTCTCACTTGCAATACAACTTCACTGAAAACCTTAACTGGATCCTTAATAGAGGAGTGTGAAGATGTCAAGTATTGACATAAGCTTTGAGTTGAAACATATATTCAACTTCAAGGTTTAGAGTCTTAACACTTCTATCTCTAACATTCAGGCCTGAAACATATTCTTTGTCACAAACTTCATTCAGCCATATCTCCATCAATTCTTCAACAATTCTCATGGTCTCAATGGCTATAGAAAGCTCTCAAAAAGACCTTTCAATTGATGTCAGTCATGTCCTGAGGTGATCAATATTGGCTGAGATATTAAGCAGATCAATAGATAACCACTATGTTACCATTTATTAAATTGCTAATATCTCAGAAACCACCACAATCAATGCTTTGGTTCTAGGCTCAGCAAAAGCCTTCTTCATAATGCTCAGAATGAGCCTAGAATAACCTCAAGGCAATTAATATTAGTGGAGATATGAAGGCCTCAATGTTTGTACATAGACTTTATTAATTATCCATAGATAGTCATCTGTCCTTTTCTTAGAACAAAGGACAGCCTCCATAAGGTTAAGTTATTACTATATTAAGCACAAAGGCACTACCATATGTAGAACAATAGGTAGTAGCATATAATAATCTGTTCTTGTGTACAGACTATCACAATTCTGTATATAAGGACTCATAGTCTGAGGATTAGACCTCAGACTTAACAACATCTTTTGTCACTTGTCTAACTTCACTCTTTAAAGTATCAAAGCACCCATCACAAATAGTAAGTGACCTTTTGTGATATCCTCCATCATATTTAGCTGGTTTGGATCAATAGGTGCATAACCAGGTGGATAGGTATGTTCATCTCTATTGTCTATAATATTGTCAAGAGAGATACTGACTGTAACAATAAGGAAATTCTATTTGATGTTGCAAAGGCTATGATATAAAATGTAGTACAAGGACCTGAACTCAACCACCTTCAAGGAAATTCATGTATATTCAACATTATTATAATACTAGCTAATTCTAAGGAATAGTTAATAAATAGTCTTTTTCTATGTCTAGTGGCATTGTGCAAGGTGTGACTATGTGATAGGTCTGGATGACTTGACAGGTGAGATAACACTGAACCAACCACCACCATCTCCTTCCTTTTGGCCACGATGGCTATTGGAGGGACTACTATACTACCAAACCTCTTATATTAATATTATTATTATTCATCTTCCAATATTTATCTCTGCCTGTCCTTTGAGGCAGCATCTTTTCCTTCTTTATTATGCTGGATGCATGAGTATCATGCCACATGTTCAGCACCTTTGACCTGGTGGAGACTTGTCAAGTTATGAGCCTCTTAGTTCACAGAAAGGTACTTTAAGTAGTCATTTCTGCAAATAGAGCAGACTGGGGGGAGTATGCTAAGCTCTGGAAAGTCTATGACACCCTTGGCCTCTGGCCCTTTTTCCTATAGGTCGTCCTGAAGTCATGTATCAAGACACTGATGGTTAATAGCTACTTGAGGATACCTGGTTTCTTTGTAACCTACAAGGAAGAGTCCTAGTACTTATCTGTCAGTGAGCCAACTTCTGAGCTGGAATAAGGCCAACTGCTCTTTATTAGTGTTTGACAAAGAGAACTTAATAGAGTCCCCATTGGATTTACTACACTATATATACAATTACTATGTAGCTATGCTCCTTATCTCCCATGGTCTCCATGTTACTTGTCAACTGACTCCTTTGTCACATATTGTGACTGTGACTCCATGTGACAACCATTCTGTGACCACCATTACACCTTTGTGACTCTATGACTTATCACGTGATATCTTCCCACACTCTACCTTAGTAATAAAAGAAAAGAAAAGGAAAGGAAAAGAAATATTAAATAATGACTTAGCTATTTTGCCAAGCCATAACACTGGTATCTTCCCAAAAGGGGGTCTGACTGGAGTACTGGGGATGGTGTCCATGATTTTGCATGTGATGTGGGAGGGTTGTTTGATCAGGGCCCAGAATGTGGAGTAGGAGTTAAGTCAGCATGGCAAGTACATGTGTTGGAAGCTAGGTCTCCTTCCTTTTTCTATAACTAGTCTTTCCTTTCTTTTGGTACCTATGCTTCTTTGCCTCATGCTTAGTTGGTGTAGGAGGTGCATTTACAATGTGCATCAAGGGTCTGTAGTCTCCCTTTCTCTGTACTGCCACAGACTGCCTTCACACCCCATGTAATAAATTGCTGATTTAAAAAAAAAAAAAAGATGACACTGAACTGTCAGGTGACTTGACATCCCAATTCAAGCGGCGACTTGACTTCTAAATATCCGCCGTTAGCATGCCTTATGGTTCTACTTGTTTCTAGAGTTTGCGCCTGTGATTCGTTAGTGATCCGTTGTGTATTCCATGTTGTACAGACAAGCGATGCAACAATAGCATCATTCACGTGATGCTGGCCGGGATTGTTATTAGCTTGCTATTAGCTCAAAGAGCTCTCCTTGTTTATGACTCAAGTCCCTCATGTCCCCCGTCACCTCTCGCACTCCTCTTCATGTTCGTTGTATTAGCAAATCTTATTTTCAGGATCTCCCCAATCCTCATCGTATCGAACTAGATGAGTTCTGGCAATTCATTGGGGTACATGAAATTCCTCGGAAAGCCAAACATTCAAGAAAGAAGAAGATGAGTTCTCGGCTTCTTGGCTCTATGACTGAGTTTCTCAAGCGAGCCAACACCCTTGCTCAGAAAATGCCATCGCAGAGTGCGTAACATTGCCTTGAAATGGACAGTCTGATTTCTCATTCTCATCTCAGGGATTTGTTTTTTGAGCGATTCTGAAGACTGTGTTGCGGATCATCGAAACTTCACAAAAATACAAGCCAGGCATCATTGCTTATGATCATTACAAAGCACTAGAGCAAGAAACATCTTAGAACAACCCGCGACTCGACTGGTCTTTCGTTGAAATGGCAATCGAATTCCACTCCTCTGGAGGTTCCTTTGATGAACGACGCCAACGAGCACACAGTTATGCTGCCAATCTCCTTGCAGATCGACCGGACCTCAATTCGACACTCAACATACTCGTTGAAGATCACTGTATGATCGTCTTTGTTTGCAATTCGTCGGGAACTAAGGAAGTCAGTATCAAAGAATCGGACTGTCCATCAGTTCTCTGTGCTATTGTCAAATATCTCCATGAGGGTCAGCTCAACACCTGTGCTGATGACATAGACAGGACTATGTCTGCCGATAATGGGCCCGCTCTAATATATCTCATCAATGAGACGAATCTTTACCGATACATGTGATCAAGGAGCAGACAATGAAGCGTATATATTCATCAGCAAGGCGCATACCCAGCTGTAGTGCGGGCTGGATTCTTTGACAGACACTCGACATCAGCAGGCCGTTCCAAAGCTCGCATTGGCCTTTTGAATAAAGGCACGCGTTTCATGGATATTGATACCCCTCGGAAAGTACTTGATGCGTTTTATGATCTCGAGGGTGAGCAACGTGGATTTCTAGCATTTATAGGAGGATTGAATTATATGTAGTCTGCAGAGGGCTCTTTCGTGATCAGGGAATTCTTCATTGTGACATAAGCACTGGCAATGTTCTCTGGAATGAATCTGATTTAGTCCCTGCTGAAGATACTGCACCAGTACCCACTATATTTATTAGTCATCTGCTGGATCCTAGGCACGTGGTGCTCCCCGGGGAGCACCACTTGCGAGAGTTGATTCCAGCTCATCCTCCTGCCAGTGAACCCATGCATAAGCCGTCTAAAGTCCTAGTTGACTTTGACCATGCCGAGATCTATACTTCCCGAAAACGAGTGACAGAAGCAGTTGTGGGCTCTATTCATCTTTTTCCTTATTCTTTCAGTGTAACAAGGTTAGGGCACTCCATATTTCATGGCTCGTGCTATCAAACAAGGTGGTCCGTTGTCAAAGCCTAAAAATTTCCCTCCTTTCCCTGTGCTGCGAGGCGATGCTGCTTCTGTATGCAAACGAAGCTATCCCAATCGTTTCAAGCTGTTCGGAAACAAGATGAGGAAGCCGACCAAGGTGGCTTCCCAAGAACTTCTACCTGTGTTCAGGCATGAGCTTCGCCATGATGCAGAATCCTCTATCTGGGTTTTCTTCTCGTAGATTATACATGCTGCTCCTCAAAGAAAAGAGTCAACAAGCATTAGTAGGATTGTGTGGTGCCTGATCTCCTCGAAAGATCCAACGGACGGTTATCGTGATCGATTACTCCACATGCTCAAATACAGTAACTACTGGGAGGAGTTTGTAGATCCAGAGTATCGTCAACTGGTGCCACTAGTTAAATCTATGGCAGCGTTGATCAAAGAAGACTATCACTGGGTCAAAGAAGAAAAGTACAAACATCTAGAATACCTTCATGACGCTCTCCAGCGTCTCATTCTTGGCTTCGTGTTGGAAAACAGGGAAGCGTCATTCATGGATTCGGTGAATACAGGCAGGCAGAACAGGTCTTCATGGCACCGCTACCAATATATAGGCGGAGCCCCTCCACCCTGTTTGTTCCGCTAGCATCTACTCGAGGCAAGAAGAGGAAGGTGACCAGCTCTAGTACGTATGGTACGCAGTTGTTATCAGCTGCTTCTCCTATCGATAAGTCTGGTCATGATCTTATGGTATGTTTGATTTGCTTGAGTTGTATCCTCCGCTAAGTCATCTTTTATCCAGGCTGAGAACGGTAGTGTCTCGGTAATCTCAGAGAGATCCGGAGATATTGATGGAGATAGGATGATATGTTTTATCATCACTGCCGATGCCTTTGTTTATTGACTGATCATTTCTCTATTAGTTCAAGAGGCGTCGACTGGATCCTGCCTCCTAGTCTATAGAGTTCTTGCTTGTAGATATCATTGTAAGATATTGCTTATTGTTTATATTCATTTTTTGTATAAAATTTAGCTCTTGGTTTACATGTGTCAGGATCTGGATAATAAAATCTTGGATGTCGGTAGTTTTTACTTCGTTTCACTTTTAGTCTGAGCATACTCGGTCATTATGTCCTGGGACAATGATACATTGCAGCATGTCTAACCAAGTTGATCTGGTCTGGCGCTGTTTCTTTTTCCACTTAACGGCTAACCTTCATTTGGTGGGGTATCATCTGGAGGAAGGTGCTGATATCGATATTGATGATGGTCACAATGTGAATCAACTCTCGTCTTTTATTAATTGGGATGCCATCAATGTCACTATGAGGCAAGGACCTAATCATAAGTGCTGACCTATTCGTCATGAAGTGATAGTTGGGCCAAGGACTCCTTTTTAACGGCAACGAAGTCAGTCAATAGGCAGGATATTTACGAGCAACGGTGCGATCCTACTGGACATTTGCGGTCATAGAAACCAGATGTGAGCATGTACAGGTCCCCCTTAAGGAAGCTCAACGGAGATATGTTCTTCATACTAGTGAGTGCCACACAGGATATGCCATAATTCATCCAAAGTAGGACTGCTGTTAGAGTAGTCTACCAGTCGATTTAAGCTGCTCAGACAAAGACAAAGACACAGGCAGAGGCGAAGGTGTTTGGCAAACTGGACCCCCAGTATAGCAGTGACATATGACTCTCCAGAAGGATTCATGCAGTATCGAAAAAATTGACGAGGAGATAGGTCAGAAGGATAGCCCAATCTGATAAAGTAATACTAGATCACCAGTTTCCCACGTCAGTCGCGTTCTTCACATAGATAGTTTTTTCACCTTGCTCTGAATTTGTTCAATGGTAATACCTCTTACTCGTTCTACGAACCAGGGACAAACTCATGACTATGTGTATCAGTCTGCGCTCTTCCACTTCCAGGCCCTACTCCTTGTCATCCTTCTTTTCATCTGCACGTGTACATACGTTCGTGCAGTAGCACCACGCCTCGTTGACCGAAACAAGCAAGGGTCGGTTCCTTTCTCCTCTGTTGCCACTCGTAAACAAATCTTGTTGATTTTTTTTCTCATGACCCCCAGATTTTCGAGCCTTCTATTCAAATCTGCCAGAATTGGTACTTTTTATTGGCTGGCTGACCTGACTTCATGTCCACTTATTTCGCCCCTTCTGATTCAGGTGAACGGCTATCCCCATATGTTGCACTAGCCTGCATAGCAATGGCAGCGGCAGTACTACTAGCATAATGTTACACATTACAATTGAATGGAAGCTATCTGATGACAAGGGAACAGTAATGGGCGGCGCATTTTTCTGAGAAATCCTTAAAATGTGGTATCTTGTATCAACTCTGGTCACCTTCGTCACCTTATGCAAAATTCCTAGTTGTATAGTATTGACGAAGATCGTTGTGCTGTCCGCTCAACGACTGAGGTTCCATCCCTGAATCTGGCTTTGAACAGTACATTTGCATTTGTGAACAGCCCTTCTTTCAACGATACAACAATGAATTGCGAGCCTTTGAACCTTGTTCGGAAGAGGTGACCAATATTCTGTGTGTGGGAAAGATCAAGAGCAGCGTCGACTTCATCAAGGATATACATTGGTGCAGGCTTGAACTGCAGAAGGGCCATGATAAGCGAGAGGGCGATAAGTGACCTAAACGGATTGTACAATCAGCATTGCATCAGAACATTGTACTCCGGAGACATACCGTTGACCGCCACTTAACTCGGTTAGACTCTGTTTCCAGACTGACCCAAGTCGGACTTTCACTTCCAATCCTTGAGTCAGATCCTGTCCTTCAGAGTCCGAAGGTTGGAGCTTGGCAAAATTACCAGGCAAGAGCTCATTGAAGATGGAACCGAAATCACTACAAGGAATTGATATGATCAGAACTCTCGCCAGGAAGCAGGGAAGCTGTACCTGTTGACTTTCTCCCATGTCTTCTGCAATGCGTCACGTTTGTGTTGGTCGAGATTCTCAATCGTTGTCTCAATCTTGGCTTTGTCCTTCATGACTATCGCAAGGTTTTTTTGTA
>Ga0153965_1000169_pt1 | contig 12589 bp, 12 predicted proteins | sample TSFL049MetaG_FD_104707 | JGI IMG/M metagenome (GOLD analysis project Ga0153965, IMG submission 104707) | Attine ant fungus gardens microbial communities from Florida, USA - TSFL049 MetaG | ecosystem: Host-associated > Fungi > Mycelium > Unclassified | place: USA: Florida, Paynes | collected... | reverse complement strand
CAGACTATGAGTCCTTATATACAGAAAAGTAATGGTCTGTGCACTAGGACAGATCATCACATGCTACTACCTATTGTTCTACATATGGTAGTGCCTTTGTGCTATGAATAGTGATAACTTAACTATATGGAGGCTGTCCTTTGTTCTAAGAAAAGGACAGATGACTATCTATGGGTAATTAATGAAGTCCATGTGCAAACATTGAGGCCTTTATATCTCCATGAATACTGATCACCTTGAGGTCATTCTAGGCTCATTCTGAGTGGTATGAAGAGGGCTTCTGATGAGCCTAGAACCGAAGCTTAGATCATGGCAGTTTCTGAGATATTGGTGATTTAATAAATGGTACCATAGTGGTTACCAGTTGATCTACCTAATATCTTGGCCAATACTGATTGCTTTGAGGTGTGACTGGTATTGATCAAAAGGTCTTTTCAAGGGCTTTCTGTAGCTGTTGAGACCATGAGAATCATTGAAGAATTGGTGGAGATATGGCCAAATGAAGTTTGTGACACTTGTGGTCCTTCGATCTGCAATACAGGCAGAGGTTATTATTGATATAATGTTTGTGCTCATTACTGTTCAATTTACCATCTCTGCCTAGTTTGTTGGAGAGGTCAACACATAGAGTGGATGGAAATAACAACTTAACAATAGAAGATAGTAGTCTAGGGGGTTTTAGAGAATTCTGAGAGGACGCGGTCTGTGGCAGATTTGTGGATGACTGGGGACAAGACAGAGCAGAGCTTTGTGAGGAGGTGGAGTACTGAGCCATTTTCCCCTGTTTTTGGTTGTGGCTGTCTGCTATCTCCTTCTCCGTGTTCCAGAGATGATCTCATTCACGATTACGTTCCCAGTAGCAATTGTTGAAGATGATTGCCAGTTGGTACATAGCATGGAAGGAAGTGGGTTTGCCCTGTTCCCGGTTTGCTATCAGATCCTAGAGGCAATTTGGCAACTCCTGATAGAAACAATGACAGAGAACTGAATCACCCCAGTTCAATTGTACTGCATACTACATGAATTCCACATTGTAAGTGGCAATCTTATTTCCTGGCTTCATGCAGAGATTATCAATGAGATTGGTAGCATTCTCTACTAGGTCCAAGAGTCTGAAATAGACCTGGAGTTCGTCCACAAAAAGCTACTAGATAGAGAGCCAGAGTTGTGCATAGCTGAGGTCTTCCTGTTGTAGTATGACTTCAAACCAATCTTGTACTACACTGGAAAGATAGGTTATCACAAAATTGATTTTTTCTTCATCAGTGAGAGATTGCAGAGCATTAGCATGAAAGTAGAGTTGACATTGAAACAGAAAATGATTGAGCTTGTGAGGATCAGAGCCATTGAAGGTATCTAAAATACAGGCCTTCGATTGGTAAGGTTTTGGTGCCGATCTTCTGTTAAGGTTTTCCAATAATTGTCGAAAAGCCTCAGCTAACTGATTTTTAATAGGGTTACAGTCAGCAACAGGAGGTGGAGCTTGGAAGATAGGGGTAAGAACAAGAATAGGGGCATCAACCTACTTCAGGTCATCATTAACATAAGGGACAGTAACAGGATCCACATCGTGGAATTCTGAAGGCTCTATTAGAAGTGGGGATAACAGGGGGCACACTGGAGTACAAGATGTCTCTGATTGGAGATATCTTGATCTTCTTGGGAGGCCAGAAGTGAAATGACCAATAGTCCGGTCAGCAAGAGAAATGGAATTACTCCCAGAAGAGAAAGCTACAAACTGGCAAGACATTAGAACTATAGCATAATAGGAACTGGTATGAGTCTGTAAATTCTGTCAAGGATAAAATGATAGAGGATGGAAGAGCAGAGTTATAAATGGAATTATACTCCGTTCTGGAGTAGTATACTACTTTGGAGAATAGATAATACTTAGCAATGGTGTAAACCCCAAGAGAATACTCCAGCAGAACAGGAAATATATTGGAGGAGGTTACGACTTGATAAACAATCTTGGCTTCAACTTATGTGTTGTACCCTAGTCTCTGGTCGTGAGGTTGATCATGTATTTTGGAGTGGATGGAAGTCATCAGAAAAGAGGTCCTAAGGAAATAGACTAGGAAACAGAGTAGACAGGGATAGGATTAGGACTAGATGACCTTATTTTACAGACTGAGAAATTACACTGTAACTACTCAGTACTTATAGGTAGTCTGGAATAGGAGAAAAGTAGTCTACTATGCTATCTTACTATTGTTAATTTTTAGGAGAATTATTAGGAGAAATAAATTACATAATTGTCAGATTTCTGAAATGCGACAACCTACAAGTTTGACATCTGAGGTAAGACATATCTTACACATTATACAACAATAACTTACAAAGTCTTATCTTAGAACTTAAACTTTACTTCTAAAAGGTAAATACCAATAAAGTTGTTGATTTATGAGTTTAACATCTGAGAACTTAAACTTTACTTCTAAAACACAAGCTGTGATCAATTGGCCCCTTTGTGTCATTCTCTTGTATGTCAGCCCCAATGTGGCTTTATCTTGGTTCCTGTAAGAGTCATATATCAGTATCATGTTGGTATTTATCAAGTAAGACATGGATTGTATATCTTTTCTTGTTGCAGTTAAGTTGGATTGCTGTAACTAGTTTTGTAGAGAGGTTGTTGTTAGGTCATCTAATCATTGGCAAAGGATATTAGTAACTTCAGCCATGGTTTGTCAAGCTTTCTCTAGGTTTGCGTCTCTAATGCCCATTGTTCTTGCTTCTGAGGTTATGATATCAGTGAATGGAGTTGCTATCTTTAGGGTTATATGCCAGTTCTCTTATTGAGTAGGTTGTATTGTAGTTTTCTGAGTTGTTGGTCTTTTGGCTATTTTTCCTTTCACTATGTTTCTTGGTTGTTCACAAGCTTCATTAAGTTTTCTGAGGTATGTTGGGCATCTGGTCCAGTTTGAGAGATGAGTGCAGTTATTTATCCATTCTGTTTTGCAGTTTATACAGCTTAGATTGGTATGCATGTATGAGTTATTGCTATCTATGACCATGTTAGTCTCATTAGTACATTTTGTGCAAGCTTGTGGGTGCTGTAATTTCTTGTGGTCACCATGACAAATGTGGCATTTTGTTATTGAGTTGCAGTTAGCTGTATAGTGTTCAAATTTCCAGCACTTTCAGCACTGGATAATAGGAGGACAGTCTATCTACTCACACATATAGACTATTCTATGTTGAAATACAAACAGGGAAGGTAACAAACAGATGATGAGTACAAACTACTTATTTTACTTAGATAGCCTATCTAGAACAATAGAATGTGAAACAATAAAGAATCACATGCACCACACAGGCTCATATGAGATCCAAATTCCAACATTTTACCCCAGGCTGCCAGTGTATAGATATTTTTCAGGAGATGAGTGTGCTGGTCCTTATTGTCTACTGCAAAGACTACAGAGGAAAAACCTTGTATACCAAGCTCTGTTGGAAGCCTGGTCCAGTGTGGTAGTAGCATTACATTAGTCTTGGTATACTCTGGGTTGTTTTCACAGAGATGTGAGTGGATTTGTTGGGATGGAAATGTACCTTTGATACCATTCTGAAGACCTGTTTGAATACCTGCAATCTCTATTTTGTACCATTTCTTATCCTCTCTAGCTAGACCATTATGTCCAGGTGCAATAATGCTTGGGAGTATGTCAGAGAAGATAAGTAGGTCAGATGCTTGTTGGTCTGATCTGGTATAAGAGATGCAGTTTCCCTGGGGGTTCCATCTAATTGCTGTAACCTTCAAGTATTGTGCTTTGATGTTTTCTGCTAGGAATTATGTTTTGAACTCTATGTATGTATTGTGAGCTTTTTTGAAGCCATTGCAGGAAAAAATATTTAACAGGTGATGTTATTTCACAGTAATAGACAGGATGAGATAGTAGTCTGAAAGAGGAAGCTCAAACAGAGGGTCTCATCATTGCTGCAGCGATCAATGAAGACAAGTAGTATTTGGTGACAGTAGGAGAGAACAAGATACATTGTTGAGCTGTTTGTTGAAGAATGATAAGCAGAGAAATGAACTTGGTATACTTGGACCACCCTCACTTCTACTCTATCATGCATGAGATCTCGAACAGTGTCCTGTGATGAATGCAGCATTCTGTTGTGGACTAATATAGATAGCATTGCATGGTCTCGGTCAGCCCAACTCACCAATATCATTATCTCTCCTCCACTATTTGCAAAAATCTTCTCTCAGTAGCCCAAACTCAACTTGACACTAATCAAAAAAAATAAAGAAATGGCTGATTGAGAACATTCGTCTCAACAAACTCATTGCAGACAACAAAGTACAAGAAGTAGCAACTATTACTACTGCAGTCAAGAAGCCTACTAAATCCTTATCAATGCAGTTAAATCCCCACAGGTTTCACCTTCTAGTGATGTAATCCATCCCTTTAGCAAATCCTTCACTATCTGCTCCTTTTTGCCTGTTGAAATACTACTCTTATCTTATGGTGGTAAAAGGTTGAAATTTACTGGGTGAGGTAAAAAGAGGAGAGAGCTAGTGTCAAGTTGGGGTTAGTATTGTGTAAATCAGAAGCTAGTTGTGAATGATGTTTTTGTGGTGTACTATGATGAAATTAGAACTAGTGTATGTATTGAATCCTTATTTTGTTTTTACTTACTTTATCTTGTCATTCCTTGAGCTCAATGAACAGTACTCAGTTGTTTCGCCCATAATGCAATTATTATAAATTGTAAACATAACATGACTTGTTGTATAAATGACTCCATTTGCAAGTTCTAGACACAACTCAAAACTGCATCTCTTCTTTCTCTTATACGTATTTCCCACTTTCTTGATCTCTTATCCAATGCAAACATGATACTGGCTTTTGAGTGATAAAGGAAAAGAGACCAACAGTCTCCTTGACAGTCAAGCTCTGCAGATCCTGCTCAAGAGCTTTGTAGTATTTTTCGAGGTTTGGAATGGCTGTTTCAAAACCAAGAGCAATTGATGAGTTGATTGTATAATCAATAATGAACAAATATGTATTGATTCAAACTACTGTCACAATGTCAATCTATTCAGCATATAATCATCATGATGAAGCATAAGGCAATCCAGCCCATACTTAGATCATGATTGATTTCAGGAGGGTAGCGAGCTATGCCTGACTTTCTGCACCAATCAAAGTCGATGAGCATAGTAGTATCATTTCTAACAAGGATGTTAGGTCACCTGAGATCACCAAACACTAGCTAGTTTGAATGAACGATATCAATCACATCCTTGACATATTTACATTGTTGCTCAGTGAGGCAACCCAATGGTGGCTTGAGATTAATGTAGTCCATCATTATCATGAACTGTTTGCCATAGTGCACATTATCACCAGTACTGGAGTAGTATAGTTTCAGGGCTAGACCTTGAGCAGCCAACAAGTGATGTGTATCCACATTGTATTGTTGAACAAACTTGACAATGATTGGGCTATCAGGCATGTCATTGAGTACTGCCAGGTACAGGAGTCTGTATTTGTTTTCAGGAGCAAGGTGAGATGAGTATGGGAACTTGATCTGGTCCATATTTGGTAATAAAAGGGAGGCACCTAATGTTTGAGCATGGCAGACCTAGTGCAAGAGCTTGGTGGTATTTTGCAAGGCTTTTAATTGCTGATTTAAGTGCTGTGAAAAGTCGTGCCGCAAAGTACCTGTCGTGTTGAATCAAAAGGATTGCCACCGAGCCAAATGTAGTCTGTCAAAGGTTGTATGATCACCTTGTCGATAAAGATGCCACCAAGAACACATACCTATGGACCTGTAATTGCTAAGATGATGCTTGGGCAACAGGATTGGTTGATAAGGTTCTTCTCTATCCAAGATAACGTCAGCAAAAGATCACAATTTGATCAATTTTGACTAACCAGGACTCTAGTATCTAATCATCAAATAGACTGTGAATTGACTGTATGTTTGAATCATCACCCCATCAGATTCAACCTTGTTTGCTCTTGTCAATATGAATGCTCGGCCAAGAAGCGTTTGTAGAGGCTCTTCTATTGGGCTAGCTCACTTATTCTTGTCCCTGTACAGATTAGAAAAGACATCAAAAACATGATCTATTACATTGTATGTTGCTGCATCAGCATAGAAAGGTTTTGTATTTTCCATTGCGTCATGAAGCTCGTTGAACACTGGATGGTATAAGCCTACAGGTTCTGTGTGGCAGTCCCATGGGCAACTATTACAAACTGTCTGCCTTGTCATTCTGATTGTTTTTTAATAAAATTTGATACTTTCATGCCATAAGAAGCAGAAGGGCCATCACATATAGCTGAAATATAGATGTTGCAGGCTTGGAGATAATGGTCAGTGAGCCTGATCATACAGTGAGAAAATTCCAATTCTCACCCTTAATAAGATTGGCCGAAGGTCAAGCTTTTGCTTCTTAGATCTTAAATTTGTCGTAGTTAGAGAGCGCAATTGAGAACAAATAAAGTTTGAATTCGTACCAAGAACTTGGACTAGCAATACCTCCTTTTTATCAAGCTTGAGACCTGCAATTTCTGTACTGCTAGCAAGCTTAACGACCTGTTTTTTATTATGAAAATCAATTTCCAGAAGGTAATCCTGCAGCTTATCATCGTCTCGAGTGGACAACAATGTAGGTTCCTTGCACAGACAAACAACTAGATCAACAGCCTCGACATTCTCCAGATGGGAATTCTCATTGTTGAAGAGCAGACACCAGACCTCAGTCGTCATCATGACAGTTGTGAATGAGAAGTTGCTACAGTAATGTCATGTTATTTCCTGTCACAGCAGACAAACAGCTGTCAATTGATGACTGGGTAACTTCCCATAGGTCATGACGTTACTGTAACAACTTCTCATCTGCCACCACCATGTCAACTGTAATCTAGTATCTCCTTTTCAATGACGAGAAAGAATTGCTTTGTGCTCCCTATAAAGTGGAAGTCAGAGACATTGTCAATTTGAAGAGAGCCATTGAGGAATGATGTTCCCATCTGGAGAATGTCAAAGCTTTTGATCCAGTCGTTTGGCGGTGCAAGGAACCTACATTCTTGTTTACCCAATCTAGGAAAGTGCTGTAACAATGCCTTTCTGAAATTGACTTCCTCGACGAGGAACAAGTCGCTGAGCTTGTCAGCAGAGCTAAAGTGGCGTCTCTTGGGCTTGGCGAAGACGAAGTGTTGCTGGTCCAAGTTCCCAGTATACAGGACCAATTACCACCATTGAGAACATTTGCCAGACACCTAGGAGATTGGCTCACCAATAATCCTACTATAGCACTCTCCTCGTTGGGTGAATTAAAAAGTTTGCTTAAATGCTAGGTTAAACCTGAGAAGATGATCTTTTATGGTCGCCCCTACTCTACCTTCTGGGAAATCCCTCCTACATTGCTATGCCCACAATTTTCCCAGTTCATGATTGATCTTGACTCCTGTACACCTTCAACTCATGACATTGAACTTTTCTACAAGCTCTGCCAACAGATGTTGGATCTATTTGATGATGAACGCCATAGGAATTGGCAATTTATCACCCTCATAAATGAATATGGTTTCAGTGACCTCTCACGGAAGCTCATATCAAACTATCCTACTGATGGAGTGTTTGATACATATATTGATAAGGTTCACAAGCATGTCACTTATTGTATCCTCAAAATCAAAAATGAGATTGGGTCAAGGAATACAGAACCCATGGCTCAAGCTATATTTTACTGGCTAGAGGCGATTTGCCTGTGTAAACAAGACAGAGACAATTAACTTTTCTCTCAGACAAATTTCCCTGCTGCATTGCTGCTTCATTATGGTAAGAGTTGTTGCTTTACATGTCTTAATATTTATACTGGATTCTCAACAGGACTGTATATTTCTGTTGCCCTTGCTATTTATACTGGAACCACAAATGTCCAAATTGTGAATCCTATCATTCTGTTGCACTTCCATCTGAGCAATACCAAAGTGCAAGCTACTGGAGAGTACTTTATCTGTGCTCTGAGCTAGTTGCTTTCCAGTCTCAAAAATTATTACTTAACAGATGCATTTTCTAAATCATCGCGCATGCAGGTCAAGTTCCCGTTTTACACCACGTACACCGATAGGGGTGCTTCTCATCCATTTGTGTATAAAGAACAGATTGATGGAAAGAGGGTGTTTAGTGCACATCTTCAAGACAATCCAAAAGACAAGATAATTGTCAAATTTTCCTGCCACTATGGTAAGGATGCACACAAGATTGCACATGCATATGGTTTCACTCCGAAGCTCCAAGCTGTTGAGTGCTATGTGGATAGTTGGGTGATGGTGGTCATGGATGATATCTCACAGCAATTTCATGCAATAAAGGATAGACAACTGACAGAGAATGTGTATAAAGCAGTCGAAAAGGCTCTTGCCTTATTGTATGCAGATGGGTATGTCCATGGTAATATACGTGAAATGAACATAAGGGTCAAGAGAGATGGGGTGGACAGTGAGGATTTGGGCGACATCATTCTTGTTGATTTTGACTGGGCAGGGAAAGAGAACACTATCAGATATCCATCCAACATCACGTTGGGTCACTCTGAGCTTCCACGTCCTGAGGACATTGACTGTGGAGGCTTGATTTCTTCTGCTCATAATGACCAGATGTTGGAACTCCTATATACATAGTACTGAAATACATGTCTTTTTATTACCCAAGCTCAATCATTTCTGAACATAATGCCCTGTGATTTTTTACAAACATAAGTGCCATTGCGGTAATGCTGATCTTGTGGAGTTGAAGCTGGATTTTGTTTTTCTATAGCGTCTTGGAGAAGGACAGAGAGGCAATGCAAGAAGCACCGATCTTGGATCAAAACCAAGTGAATGAAAATAGACTGAATGAAGATCTCCTGTGATGTGAGGAATAAACCAGAGGTACTGAGCCCATTGAGAACTGAGGGTTAGGAGGAGAATCAGAAATAAACGTTCTGATACTAGTTTCAATCAGGGAAAAGAAACAGTTATGCTCTATCTCCCTGAACTGTGCTTTCTGACGGCTCGAATCTAGTGAATATATTTGATAGATAAATACAATTGTTCTACTGTAGTTCTTGTGCCAGTCAGGAATCTACCATTTCCAAATCTTAATTGGTTCTCCTGCTTCACTAGGCTACTGGATGTCTGTATTCCATTCTGCAGGGTGGCAAGCTTGTCCTTTGAAGATCCCCGTGAACATTTTTTTAGATTTGAGTATCTAAGTGATGGTATTGAGAGTCGTTTACAGTTTAGGATCTATGACTTTAGCCTTAGTAGAATCAAATAGGTATAGTGTTTGCCAAGTGGATGGGTCAAGGTACTCTATGACATATGCAGTTGGTATACTGTCCACCTCTGCATAACCATACATATCTGCCAGATACTTGTGAATGGGAGCGAGGAACGAGCTTAACAAGGACCTGAAGGCCGGTAATCGAACAAGACATGAGGGTGGCAAGAAACAGTCACTAATTTTGTGTCCAGAGTCCCAACTTGGCCTATTGGCTCAAGTTATGAGTATGAGTTGTAGATGTGAAGGATCAAAGGTACAAATAATATCTCAGAAGGTTCAGTCACAAGCCTGTAAGCAACACTCTGTGAGGGCAGAGATCGAAATACATTCTCATCGTGCCCTCACCATCACAAAGATAATACTCCCCTGACTAATGCCCCCAACAGTGTTGCTATCGTCGCAGAAACCTAGTCGCACGTTGGTTTGACTTGGAATAAGGTGTATTCCGTTGCAAACCAATAAGTAGATACAACTAATTACAAATCTTATATACTAAAAAATATTCCAGAAGATTCCCAAAAATTCAGTAGGATCATGGCATTAGCTTGATTTCCCAATAGTTATTCTGCTTGATGAGTCTGGGTATGATCTATGAGCATAAAAACAGATCTGGCAAGTGGTTCGATGACTGGTTTGTGACCATCATAGAACCCACCACATAATTTGATTTGTTATAGGGAATGATGTGATGTTACTGTAACAATTTCTCATTCATGACCATAACGGCTAAGGTCTGGTGTCTGCTCTTCAGCGATAAGAAAGAGTTTTACTTCGTGCACCACATACATGAGATTTTGGCTACTCTTCATGCCATTTAAGTTTCTTCTGCTATGCAAGTAGCAAATTTCGCGGAGGGACAACAGAAACATCCAGTTTGGAATGGTTGCCCGATTGATTACCATACTGAGCCCATCAGATTATACTATCCAGTGTTCAATGACTTTCAGGATGCAATAGAAAATCTAGAACTCCTCTGTTATAATGCAACAACATACAGTGCAGTAAGGAGTATTTTCGATGTCTTTTTCCAAATATATGATGATGAGAAGGAGTGAATTCAAACAATACAAGGGCATCTACACACTCTTCTTGGCTGGAGGCTTGGAGTTGTGATAGAGAAGGGAATGATATCTGATAGGGTGATAAGCACATCATGCCATGAATCAATGGCGTCTTTTTTAATTCAAGAGGTTAAGAACGAGATTGGCACAGGCCACTCTGACCCTTATAACCAGGCTAGCCTTGCATACTAGAGGTACTGGGCAGGGGGTAAGTAAAACTGACCAAATGTGACTTTTACTTATGTTATCTTGGATAGAGGAAAAACTCATACTCCATTGTTGCTGTCCAAGCATCATCCTAGCAATTGCGGGTCTATGGATGTGTGTCCTCAGTGGTGTTTTTGTTCAGAAGACAATCACACAACCTTTGACAGACTATGTCTGGCTTGGCAGTGATCTCTTTGATTCAACACAACAAGTTTTTGCAGTACAACTTTTCACAGCACTCAAATCAGCAATTAAAAGCCTCAAAAAATACTACCAATCCATTGAACAGAATCTGCAGAGCTTGATTGTCAAGAAGACTCTCTTCCCCTTCATTACTGAATATGGAGCAGAGAGAATCAAGTTCACGTACTCGTCTCACCTTATCAGTGATTACCAATGCAAGCTCCTGTTCAAGGCAAGGCTTGATGACATGCCCAATACAGAAATTATTGTCAAATTTGCTGAACGGTACAATGCGGATGCATATTGCTTGTTAACTGCTAAAGGCCTAGCCCTGATATTGTATTATTCCAGCACTGACGATAATATGCGCTATAGCAAACACTTCTTGATAGTAATGGATCATGTTGAGCTGCAACCCCTCTCAGATCACCCCACTAAGCATCAATATGAACATGTCAAGAAAGCAATCACGACTCTTCATTCAAATCGCATGGTCTTTGGTGATTTCAGGCAACCCAACATCCTTATTGAAGGCAACACTGTTATGCTAGTTGACTTTGATTGGTGTAGAGAGGTAGGCAAAGGTCGTTACCCTCCTGAAATAAACCCTGAAGAAAGTATTGGCTGGTATCCTGATGTGGGGCCAAATTGCCTTATATCTCCTGATTATGATATATACATGCTGCACAAACTAGATCCAGATTTGTAACTTAAACTTGAATACAATGGTTGAGTGTTCAGGCCAACGCTGGCAACATACAATTTGAGATCACACAGACATGTGAGATTAAAAGTGATGTTCCTGATCAACTTACAGAGATTGAGACAAGTCATTACAGATTTGGTCGGGGATGCAATCAAGCCTTACACCCAGTAAAGTGATGAGGAAGGGACATATAGCATTGGGGTGTAGAAGGTTGAGGTTGGATAATCAAATGGTGACAGCTGAGTTTGCAGTAATAGATATTGGGATTGATTTTGTCTAGCAGATAGATCGACAACAACACTGAGTCCCAGGAGATTCTGTTGCTATCATCATTGATATATTATTAGGAATATGAAGGCACAGGACTTGAATTATCAATCTCAAAACAACTATCTAATCTCATGCGTGGCAAAATGTGGGTTGAATAGGAAGCTGAAAGGGTCCAAGTTTTTTCACTATTTCGTCACAAATACTGACATTACCGATGGAAGCAATTTTATTCAAGACAGCGCCTTTTTCAAACAAGTTTTATAGAGCGCTTGAGCGGCAAGTCCGAGACCAGATACAATACAGGCACTATGACCATGTAACTCAACTTCATCACAGACACCATCAGAAAAGATACATTGCAATGGTCAACTGAGAGCAGGAGCTATACTTTGACTAAGAGAAAATTTGCCTGTATACAACAAACAAGGTTTTCATCTGGGCCTCCAGCTCTTCTTGAACCCTCTACTAATTCTGTGTTATTAAGTTTGTGTTGAAGTCAGTCCACTACGCTCCCTTCCTACAATGGTCTGTACAGCAGCAGATAGTGTTGTCCATCAGGTCGCTCTGCTTCTTTCCAACAACGGTCTGTGCAGCTGCAGATAATGTTGTCTATCCAGTCGCTTTGCTCCTTTCTAACAATGGTCTGCGTCACAGTGAGCAATATTGTGCGTCAGGTCGCTATGCTCCCTTCCTTCACTGGTAATTTGCATTGTTGTGCGTCAGGTCGCTATGCTCCCTTCCTTCACTGGTAATTTGCACTGTTGTAAGTCAGGTCGCTTTGCTCCCTTCCTACAACAGTAAGGCCACAGTCAGCTCGCTTTGCTCACTGCCTGTTCCAATTTTGTTCCAATTTGTCCTAATTTATTTGAAT
>Ga0153965_1000167_pt1 | contig 12674 bp, 13 predicted proteins | sample TSFL049MetaG_FD_104707 | JGI IMG/M metagenome (GOLD analysis project Ga0153965, IMG submission 104707) | Attine ant fungus gardens microbial communities from Florida, USA - TSFL049 MetaG | ecosystem: Host-associated > Fungi > Mycelium > Unclassified | place: USA: Florida, Paynes | collected... | reverse complement strand
TGAGTTATTCAAGCGTGGATCTGAGCAAGTTCTTGCTCGATTTCTCAAGATGGATTCTTGGGATGAGAATGATCGTGGGGAGTCTTGATTGGTGGGATTCGTTATATCATTGCTATTGCTATTTTATTGTCTGGGGATGGTTTTGTATGTCACATTTTTTTTCGATGTTCTTTTATTGTTGTCCAGTATTATCTGCACGTTGTTATTTTCGTACATCTGACACCTGTATGCTGTGTTTGGTTAACATTCTCAATGTCTAATTTTAGACATGATAGCCAATTATAAACTGAACATCTGTCCAATGTTAGTCATCAAGACTACAACTACACATCACTCCTTTTGTAAGGACTGAGCAGTGAGCACTTAATTCTCCTCCTTATCTGAGTTAACAAGGAGAACTTGATAGAGCTCTTATCCAACTACTTATACACATTCAAGTATTTGTTACTATTTATAATGTCTCTATCACAGATGGTTACTTTGTAGCAACTTAGCCTAGATGTTATGAGAGCCCTAGGAAGGAGATAGTTTCCCACACATTTGAACACCTGATCCACAACATCAAGTCATATAATGGAGTTGAGATATAAATAGCATGTGAAGCTTAGGTAATTATATCATGTGGTCATAAAACATTCCAGAAGAATATGTTGTCACAAACTTCATTTGGCTATATCTCCACCAATTCTTCGATGATTCTCACAGTCTCAATGGCTACGGAAAGCCCTTGAAAAGACCTTTCGATCGATACTAGTCATGCCTCGAAGCGATCAGTATTGGCCGAGATATTAGGCAGATCAACTGGTAACTACCATAATACTGTTTATTAAATTGCCAATATCTCGGAAACTGCCACAATCTAAGCTTTGGTTCTAGGCTCATCAGAAGCCCTCTTCACACTGCTCAGAATGAGCCTAGAACAACCCCAAGGCAATCAGTATCCATGGAGATATGAAGGCCTCAATGTTTGCATATGGACTTCATTAATTACCCATAGGTAGTCATCTGTCCTTTTCTTAGAACAAAGGACAGCCTCCATATGGTTAAGTTATCACTATTCATAGCACAAAGGCACTATCATATGTAGAACAATAAGTAGTAGCATGTAATGATCTGTCCTAGTGCACAGACCATCACTTTTCTGTATATAAGAACTCATAGTCTAAGAATTAGACTTAACAACATCTTTTGTTGCTTGCCTAACTCTGCTTATAAGCTCTTGAATCTATACTCAGTTTATCACAAAACAAGTAAGTGACCTTTTGTAATACATATGATCATGGACTAGTAGTGTACAGCCACTTGTAAAAGTAGTATAAGTAGTTGAGCAATCCAATGAAGAACTCCATCGAGTTCTTCCTGAACATCTACCCAGGGTGATCACTAAGAGCTATCACAGCCCATCGATAACATAAGAACTCGATACCCAATAGTGACCTTGCACCTCACGGCCTCACCACCCACTTATTCTCTTACCTTCCTCGCTAGTGGGCACAGTGCTCACAAGCCTCTTGAATAGCGGGCCCTAGCTGTAAAGGAGACTTCTTAGTCAGTTAGGGACTGAGGGAGGAGACTGGGTACTAAGTCCAGGTATCTTGCTCAAGTCCTGACCTTGTAATTGGGCCTGTTAGCTACACTTTTCTCTGTATAAACTTTGTGCTATGCTCCATTGTGAGTGGTACATGCAGGAGAGTGGCAGTTATTCATTAAGAAGCCACTTAGAGTAGGGGTTCCCTTTTTAGGGGCAATCATATACATTTTGATTAAGGCAGTAGTCAGTAAGAAAGTAGGACGCTAGACAGGTGAAGATCTTGTGCCTTGTTGGACATAGCCTTAAAGTAGTTACCCTGGAAGAAGAAGTATTACCTATGAGCTCTGAGTACAAATCATCACCACTACCACCACCATTATACAATATATCTCAACAATAACAACAGCAACAAGAGAAAGTATCTCTGGTACCTGCCCCTTGCTAACAGCCATCACCTACCAAAGAGAAGCAATTTCTTGCCATGATCGCTACCCTGCAGCAGCAGGTTAATACCATGCTCCTCCACCAACAGAGGAGTAGAATAGAAGTCGCAAAACCCCTAGTGTTTGGGGAAAAGATGGAGGAAGTGAGCGCATTCATTAATACAGCTTGCTTATATCTGAGAATGAAGATAACGGATGAGGCGGCAACAACCCAGATAGCCTGGGTATTATCATATGTACAAGAGGGAGTAGCAGAAGCATGGAAGAATAATCTGTTGGACGAACTGGCTAAGGAAGAGTCAGAGGTGGATACTGTGGAGAAACTATTTACCAAAATAAGAAACAATTTTAGAGAAATGTCAGAGGAGGAAAGGAAGATAGAGCAGCTGCGAACAATAGAGCAAGGAGGAAGAACTTGCGATGAGTATGTGCAGGAGTTCAAAAAGGTTGCCAGGGAGAGCAGCTATGCAGGAAGACCCCTTATAGAAGAGTTCAAGAGGAGGTTGAACAGAGCTATCAGAAGGAAGTTAGCTAAAGAAGAAGAACCACCAACCACCATTGGAGAGTGGCAAGAAAAAGCAGTAAGATTGGACAGAAACCAGAGGTAGAGCAGGGCAGAGAAGAGGATATTAGAGAGAAATACGGTGCACCTAGGGGAAAATGCACAGCCAAAAGGAGGATATAGGGGAGGATCATATGGAGGAAGAGAAGGACAAATCACATAGAGGGCTGGAAACAACAGTGGGGGATATCGAGGACCAAGTATGCCCAGTCAAAATCAAACAGGTCCAAAAAGAGACCCAAATGCAATGAATATAGACAGGGAAAGAGGGGGAGACAGAATATGCTATGTATGTAGAAAGTGGGGCCATATGGCCAAAAATTGTTAGGAGAAACATAAAAGGAGGGTAGTAGAAATGCCGCAAGAGTTAGCAAAAGAAAATGGAGGACGGTGAGCTCTTGACTAGCCTCTAATAATATGTACAGTGTATTGTGCCCAGAAAAACTGGGCAATAAATTAAAATCCACCAATACAACTGAGAGAGTAAGAGATATATAGCACATATTACAGCCACTAAGAGAGGTATGGATAAAGGTAAGGCTAGAGAAGCTAGAAAATCATGAGGGAATAGCAGTAAAAGCACTATTAGACAGTAGAATAACAGGTCTATTCATGGATATGACCTTTGCAAGAGAAAAGGGGTTTAAAATGGAGAAAATAAAAAACCCTCTCCTAGTCAAAAACGTAGATGGGACAGTAAACATAGGGGAAGCAATAACGCACCAGGTTGAGTGTAACATGTTCTTCAAAGAACATGTAGAAAGAGTTAGGATAGATGTGTGTAACCTGGGAAAAACGGAGGTGATACTAGGGATGTCATGATTAGCAGCCCATAATCCAGAGATAGACTGGGAAAAAGGAGAGGTAAAAATGATAAGGTGTCCACCCATATATGGAAGGAGGAAGTAGGAAGAAAAAAGAAGGAAGTGAAGAAAGTAGAGAAGGATAAAAATAAAGAAGTACTAAGAAAGTTAGTACCCAGGAGGTTTTGGAAATGGAAGAAAGTGTTTAGAAAGAAGAAGTCAGAAAGAATGCCAGTGCAAAAAACCTGGGATCACACAATAGAGTTGAAAGAGGGATTTGTACTGAAGAAGAGAAAAGTGTACTCATTGTCCAGAGAGGAGAGGGAGGAGGTACAAGCATTTGTAGAGGACCAGTTAAGAAAGGGATATATCCAACTATCCAAGTCGCCCCAGACATCACCAGTACATTTTGTAGCAAAGAAAGATGGAACATGTAGAATGGTACAAGATTATCGCCACATAAATCAGTAGATGATAAAAAATGGATACCCTTTATCTTTCATTGCAGACATACTAGATAGGGTAGGAAAGAGGAAGGTATTTATGAAATTGGATCTGAGATGGGGCTATAACAATGTCAGAATCAAGGAAGGAGATGAGTAGAAGACAGTGTTCACAACATATATTGGAGTTTACAAACCTACAGTTATGTACTTTGGGTTAACAAACTTCCCTGCTATCTTTCAATCAATAATGAATGATCTGTTCCGGGATCTCATCAACCAGGGAGACACTGCAACTTTCATTGATGATATCCTGGTAGCTACAGACACAGAGGAAGGGCATGATGAGTTAGTAGAAGAAGTGCTAAGAAGATTAGAAGAAAACGACCTATTTGTGAAACCAGAGAAATGCAGATGGAAAGTAAGAGAGGTAAAATTTCTGGGAGTAATAATCAGCCCAAAAGGGATAGAGATGTAGAAAGAAAAGATGAAGGGAGTACTAAACTGGTCAGCATCTAAAAACATTAAAGAAGTACAAAAGTTCCTGGGCTTAGCCAACTATTATAAAAGGTTTATAAGGGACTTTGCTAAAATAGCAGTGCCGCTACATGTGCTAGTTAGAAAGAAGCAGAAGTGGAAGTAGGAGAAAAAACAGGAAAAAGCATTTGAGAAACTAAAGATGGTGTTTACCACAGAACCTGTCTTAGCTATTCCAGATATTGATAAGGAAATGAGAGTAGAAGCAGATGCCTCAGATTATACAACAGGAGGAGTGTTGTCAACAAAGTGCGAGGATGGAAAATAGAAGCCAGTGGCCTTTATCTCTAAATCATTGAACGCTACAGAGCGAAATTACGAAATTCACAATAAAGAGATGCTGGCAGTTATCAGGTGTCTTGAGGTATAGAGACACTACTTAGAAGGAGCCAAACTGGAATTTAAAATCTGGATGGACCATAAAAACCTCTAGTATTTTATAACAAGCCAGAAGTTAAACCAATGATAAGTGCGATGGACTTTATACCTCTTGTGATTTAACTTTACTCTAAAACACATTCCAGGAAAAAGTATGGGGAAGGCAGATGGGCTAAGCAGAAGACCAGATTGGCAGGAAGGAGTAGAAAAGGACAATGAAGATTGGACATTGATAAAGCCAGAGTGGGTTAGGGGAGCAGAAACGTTGGTAGAAGAGAGAAACTTAAGGGAGAGAATAAAGAAAGTACAGGAAGATAATGAAAAGATTGTGAAAGCAGTAGAAGAACTAAAAAGGGCAGGAATAAAGACATTGAAGGATGAAGAATAGGAAATAGAGGAGAGATTGGTAATAAAAGAAGAAAGAATATACATACCAGAAGGGGAACTCAGAGGAGAGATAGTACGACTGCACCACGATACCCCAGTAGGGGGGCATGGAGGGAGATAGAAAACAACAGAGTTGGTCACTAGAAACTACTGGTGACCAGGAGTAATAAAGGAAGTAGGAAAATATGTGGATGGATGTGATGCTTGTTAACGATACAAGAACCAAAGTGAAGCACCAGCAGGAAAGCTGATGTCTAATGCTATCCCAGAGAAACCATGGAACTATATTTTGACAGACTTTGTCACCAAACTGCCAATAGCTCAGGGATACGATACCATCTTAGTAGTATGCAATTGCTTTAGTAAAATAGTACACTTTATAGCAACAACAGAGAAAACGTTAGCAGAAGAGCTCGCAAAGCTGTTTCGAGATCACATATGGAAGCTATATGGACTTCCAGAAAGCATTATATTGGATAGAGGGGTACAGTTTATGGTAGAAATGATAAAGGAGCTGAATAACTTATTGGAAATCCAAACAAAACTTTTGACAGCCTATCACTCTCAAACAGATGGGCAAACGGAAAGGATAAACCAGAAGTTAGAACAATATCTGAGAGTCTTCATCAATCATAGACAAGAACAGTAGCTGGATTGGCTAGGAATGGCAGAATTTGCATATAATAACAAAATTCACGCAGCAACAAAAATATCGCCATTCAAAGCAAACTATGGTCAGGATCCAAGGATGGGATCTGAAGGGAAAAGAAAGGGGAGATACGAAGCGACAGGAAAATTCATAGAGAAGATGAAAAGAATACAGGAAGAAGCAAAAGCAGCGCTAGGAAAAGCACAGGAGGAAATAAAGAAATATGTGAACAGAAAGCATAGAGAGGGAGAGGAATACAGAGTAGGGGACTTAGTACTATTAAGTACAAAGAGCTTGAAATGGCAAATGAAAGGGAGGAGATCAGAGAAGCTAACCAAACGTTTTGTAGGGTCCTACAGAGTCAAAGGGATCATCTCTAGTAACATGATAGAATTAGAACTACCAAAGTCTATTAAGATACACCCTGTAGTTAACGTAAGTAGAGTACGGCTTTATAAACCACAAATAGAAGGGCAGAAGAAGATACCACCAAAACTGGTCATTATCGAGAGAGAGGAGGAATTTGAAGTGGAAAAAATCTTAAATAAAAGAACAGTAAGAGGGGAAGAAAAGTTCTTGGTTAGATGGAAGGGGTATACGGCAGAAGAAGACACCCGGGAAAACAAGGAAAATCTGGAGAACGCAAAAGAGTTGGTTGAGGAGTTTGAGAGGGAGTATGGGGAAGAGGCTGAAGAACTCAGGCGATAGGAGCAGGAAGAAAAAGAAAAGGAATTTAGTTGGAAATTACCTAGAGAGTTCATGGTAAAATTACTATATGGCTGGGAAAAGAAAAGATATGAAAAAGAAAGAGAAAGGAGATGGGATGAAAATTGAAATCAATGGAAAAATTCCTTGGGACGAGGAAACTTGAAGAGGGGGTCATATTATAAGAGCCCTAGGAAGGAGATGGTTTCCTATGCATTTGAACACTTGATCTACAACATCAAGTCATATAATGGAGTTGAGATATAAATAGCATGTGAAGCTTAGGTAATTATATTATGTGGTCATAGAACATTCTAGAAGAACATGTGATCATGGACTAGTAGTGTACAGCCACTTGTAAAAGTAGTATAAGTAGTTGAGCAATCCAATGAAGAACTCTATTGAGTTCTTTTTGAACATCTACCCAGGGTGATCACTAAGAGCTATCATAGCCCATTGATAACACTAGATGACTTTTTTACCTTTCAAGTCTAAGTTGACAATGTCACAGTTGTGCTATAGACCAGTAGTCACATATTATATGGTTTACCACTACACCAAAAGGGCAATGTTAGCAAGGCTACTTGCTAACAAGGGTCCAGCTATTTATATAGTTTATTTGAATAGATATTTTGTTATACCTCCATGATACTATTTAGTAGTTACTTTTTTGTGACAGATAAGGAGAACTCAATGAAGTTCCTGTTGGATTTTGTATACTATATATACACAAATAGTAACCCTAACCCTAACTAACATACTATGCTTCTCTATTGTCACAAACTTCATTTGGCCATATCTCCATCAATTCTTTGATGATTCTCATGGTCTTAATGGCTTCTGAAAGCCCTTGAAAAGACCTTTCAATCAATACCACTCATGTCTCAAAGCAATCAATAATGGCCAAGATATTAGGCAGATCAACAGATAACCACTATGGTACCATTTATTAAATCACCAATATCTTGGAAACTGCTATGATCTAAGCTTCAGTTCTAGACTCAGCAGAAGCTCTTTTCATACTACTTGAAATGAGTCTAGAATGACCTCAAGGCAATCAATATCAGTGGAGATATAAAGGCCTCAATATTTGCACATAGACTTTATTAATTACCCATAGATAGTCATCTGTCCTTTGCTTCGAACAAAAAACAGTCTCCATAAGGTTAAGTTATCACTATTTCTAGCACAAAGATACTACCATATATAGAACAATAGGTAGTAGCATATGATGATCTGTCCTAGTGTACAGACCATCACTTTTCTGTATATAAGAACTCCCTATCTGAGGATTAGACCTCAGACTTAACAACATCTTTTGTCACTTGTCTAACTTCACATTTTTGAACTCTTTAAAGTATCAAAGCACCTATCACAAATAGTAAGTGACCATTTGTGATACCTATAAGTCACTTTCCTTTCACATGTTCATCTATTGTAAGGGAATTACTCAGTGGCAACCCTAACCACACTCAATATTAGTAAAGAAAGCAGACTTAAGTAGGAACAGTGAATAGCCTAGGAGTTCCAATCAATGTTGAGATAAGGTATTCTACTATACATCACTAGCTACTTATACTAGACTAGCCTGGTCTATGTGCTGGTCGCTAAGAGAACACAGATCAGGACACTAATAACTACCATACCTAATAAGGCTATGTAGTACTAACCATAGCAACAAAAACAAGAGGGAAGGGAACTATGAATAACAGGCTCTGAGGATCTGAGGGCAAGCTAGATAATACTTACCCATACCAGGTTACCTAAGCTACTCTAGAATGTTCCCTTACAGACCTTGCTTAATCTTCTCCTCATTTAAACCAATCCTCAGCCACTAATTATTGTAATTAGTAGCTACCTCTATATATAGCCAGGCTCTTGGCTTAAGGGGACTTGTTAATCAGTTAGGGATTGATAGTGGAAGGGTGTTGAAGATTGCAATTCGAGACCAGTTTTGGGAGAGTTTCAGTTGCCAGTATCACTTCATTCCTATCACGAAAATTTCTTTTTTGTCAGCATAAATTTTCGTTAGTCCTTAAAATGTAAACATACCTTCAGTTGAAGTCTGACTCACTTTGTTCAGACTTTAGGTGTGTATTAATTACTTTTTATTTGTTAATAATTAACTTACTTCATTTGGACTTCAGGCATCGTTCTGTTGATTGTTGAGGTTTATACATACATATTCCTTCCCCTGCCTATACCTCTTAAGAGGTTATGGGCCCTGCCCTTGAAGCTAACATCAATATGTCCAACGCTTTTCATTTTCCCAAACTTAATGGCTCTAACTATAATTCTTGGACTGCTAGTATAAAGTCTGCCCTTCAATCACGTTTTTTATGGCTTTATGTCAATGGTAAAGAAGATATGCCTACAGTTGTCAAGTCTACTCCCCCTTCGGCTGATAAAACATCAAAAGATTACAAAAGTTGGAAAGAGGATCGAGAACAGTATAAAACCTAGTTGTGAATGGATAGTGCTGCCATGGGGTTACTGAATGGTTCTATTGATTCCACTCAGTCTGGTCATGTCGCAAACTTGTCTATATCAAAGGAGATCTGGGATACCCTTCATCAGATTAATGTCAAAGACTGACAAAGCCTTAATGTTTACGCGCTTGTGGAGGAGATCTGGAGCATGAATTGGGATGGTGTTATCCCTATGCCTGACCACATTGGAAAGATGATTGATATTCATTGTCGGATCGTTAAAGGAAAGGGTACTATGGATAATATGATGCTCGCCTATACTATTTTTTGCTCACTTCCTAACGATAATGTCGAGTGGAATGTTCTCAAAATATCTCTCATCGAGAAAGGATCAAGTCTTACCTTATCTCAGGCAACAACAAGCTTGAACGGCCTTTATGATTGCATGACTCAAAATAAAGGGAAGACTGAGTATCTGGTACTTGTTGCTAAGTCACAGGGAGCTTCAAACTATGGTAACACTAGTGGAAAGAAGAAGACATTCAAAAAGAAGACCTTTAACCCCAAACCTGATGATATATGTTGCACCTGTGGTCAGAAAGGTCATTGGAGTCCAATGTGTTCTCAAAAAAAGAAAAAAGGTGGTCCAAGTGGAGGCGGATCAGCAAACTTGGCTGTAGAGTCATCTCAATTAGTGGGAAATAACAGAGAAGTTGGAATGGTGTGGATGGCGATAAACAATACTGGTTTGGGTTTACGAGGCCTTCTTCTTGATAGTGGAGTGTCCTCTCACATATTCTCTGAACGAGAGCATTTCATCAATTATACTGAGGCTAATGATAGTCAGTTGGTAACTATTGGTGGTCTTAATCACACACCTGTTGTTGGTCATAGATCAGTTTCCTTCCGAGCCAAGCTTCCATCTGGTCAAATCACCCTGGTTACACTCCGAAACGTCCTTCATGTCCCTTCCCTAGGTGCAAATCTAGTCAGCTTAGGTGTTTTACAACGTGAAGAAGCCTCTTACTCTAGCCAAAATAATGGAGTTATCGTTTCTCTAGGTGGTCAGGAGTTATTCCATGCTGTCCTCAAGAACACTGGTAGTTTCCTATACTTCATTACTTGTGCCAAAGATACCGATCATGCTGTATTTTCTGTCCATGAAGGGTCTATGAGGCTTTGGCATCATCGAATAGAACATATTGGTCCTAGAACAATTGACTTGATGCAATAGAAGGGCTTTGTCAATGGACTTGATCTCACGGCACCTAATGATTATAATCATGTTTGTACTGGTTGTGCCTATGAAAAATCTCACCGGAAACCTATGCCTGGTACTAGCAACACCAAATATGGCAAGATGGAATTAGTTGTCGTGGATTTAACAGGTCTAATATTAGTACCAACCTAGGATGGCTATGTTTATGCCCTTGTTGTCGTTAAAGTCAGTCACCGATACCCTGTTGGACGTCTTTTGAAGTCAAAGGAGGAAGCTGGAGGTGCTGTTAGGGATGTGATCACTATATTGGAACGTTAATCTGGGCTCAAGGTTAAAAGATTGTGAAGCGATAATAGTTTGGAGTTTATCAACTCAACTATGAACAAATTTTGTTAGCGGAATGGTATCATTTATGAAATGACACTACCTTATCTCCCTTAACAAAATGGTATTGCTGAAAGAGCTATAGCCATTATCTTCGAGATAGTCAGATGTATGTTGCATTCTACCAGTTTGAGCCTGAGATATTGGGGGGAAGCATTCCTGTATGCTACCCATATTCGAAGTTTATTACTTACCTCTGGGTTGGACTCTATAGTCCCCTATGAGGTCTGGACAGGACGAAAACCAGACGTATCCCACTTGCAAATTTTTGGATCTATTGAATGGGCTCATGTACCAAAGCTAGTACATGATAGAAAGCTGCAGTCTCGAGCAGTCAAGGTTCGGATACTTGGGTGGTGGACAGATGAATCAAAAGAATATCGTCTTGAGGATCTAGAAACACCTGGAAAACTGATCAGTTCTCATGACGTTGATCTCATTGAAGACTCCTCACCAAATGACCTGGCCATTATTGACAACATATCACCCCCTCTGGAAAGCATTGACAAGCTTGTCGACAATACAATATCAACTGACAGCATTTCTCCATCAATTTCGGCCACTGATCTAACCAAGGTACACTTACCTGAAAGTCGTTCATCTACTCCCCCTCTTGAGCCTGTCAAAGAGCCGTTATCACCTCCTCCTGCACCAAAGAAGGTCTCCAAGTGGCAAAGTCTGTCTAAGAGAGAGCCTTCGAGTCAAAATTGTCAACTACCTACCAAGTTTCATGATGAAGACCAATCCACTTACCTTAGTAACACTACATTTGCCTTTGTTACCACAATGTCAGAACCAAGAACATTAAGGAAAGCCCTACTGTCACCCCACTCAAAACAGTGGGAGAAAGCTGTCGAGTCTGAGTTCAATCAATTAGTCAAGACTAAAGTTTTTGACTGGGTTGAACACTTACCTAATGACAAGAAAGCCGTTGGCAGTCGCATTGTGTTCAAAGAGAAGCTAGACGGCTATGGAAAACATGTCAAGTTTAAGGCTCAGATTGTCGCTCAAGGTTTCTCACAGGTACCAGGTTTAGATTTTACTGAGACGTTCTCATCAGTGGCAAGATTCACGACGCTATGAATTTTTCTGGCACTTACTGCATTTTTGAATCTTGAACTTCATCAAGTTGACATTGTTGGGGCATATCTTCAAGGGGATTTGGATGAAGAAATTTATATGAAAGTACCTAATGGACTTGCTGAGAAGTATGGGAGTGGCCAAAAATTTTGGAGGCTAAGAAAGGCATTATATGGTTTGAAACAAGCAGGTCGACAGTGGAAGAAGTGCTTACATCAGGTGATGACTAAGCTTAGCTTCACTCATGCAATGGCAGATGATTGCCTTTATGTCCTCTGGGAGCATGATAAGATCATCTTGATGGTCCTGATTTATGTCGATGACATAACTGTTACTGGAAAGGGAATCTCTGGAATTGTCCTATTCAAGCAGAATTTGTTGAAGGATTTCGAAATAATAGATCTAGGTGAAATGAAGTTTATCCTTGGCATTTAGGTCACTTGAGATCGATCCAATTGCCTTTTCTTTCTCAGTCAGTTTGCTTATATTACATAAGTTCTTGCAAGGTTTGGAATGCTTGATGCGAAGCCTGTCTCAACCCCTTTAGCTATCAAACATGGTCTATCTACATCTCAGTCTCCATCTTCTGAAGCAGAGTTGAATGAATATTCAAATTTCTCTAGAGGTATTCATTATCTATCACTGGTTGGCTCACTACTATATGCCACACAAACTCGTTCAGATATCCAATTTTCTGTCAACCTCATTGCTCAGTTCAGTGGGAATCCTGGTATTCCTCATCTGGAAGCCACAAAACATATTCTTTACTATCTTAAGGGCACTCAAGATTTTTCCCTGGTTTTAGGACGTCAAGGGAGAGATGCTATAGACATTGTTGGATAGACTGACTCAGATTGGGCTAGTGATGTTGACTCGAGACACTCAGTGGGAGGTTTTGTCTTTGATGTAGCTAGAGAATGTGTCCCTTGGTCTTTGAAGAAACAGGTATCTGTTGCTACCTCCTCCGTGGAAGCTGAATATGTGGCATCAGCAAACGCAACAAAAGAAGCAGTATGGCTTTGAACACTTCTTAAGGAAGTCGGTTATCCTCAATCCCAAGCCACTATTGTGCATGCTGATAATCAGGGTGCAATAGCCCTTGCTCAAAATCCCATATCTCACTC
>Ga0153965_1000166_pt1 | contig 12729 bp, 6 predicted proteins | sample TSFL049MetaG_FD_104707 | JGI IMG/M metagenome (GOLD analysis project Ga0153965, IMG submission 104707) | Attine ant fungus gardens microbial communities from Florida, USA - TSFL049 MetaG | ecosystem: Host-associated > Fungi > Mycelium > Unclassified | place: USA: Florida, Paynes | collected... | reverse complement strand
GGTGAGTGATTCGTTTCTGCGATTGAAAGGAAGAGTAATCGTACTTCTGCTTTGTAGCGGCGCTATGAGAGATGAGTAGAGGTGGGCTCCCTATGTGCCCCGATTATCCACAAAAAAAGCTCATAGTGAAGATTGCAGACTTTGATTTGTAGAGTTCTAGAGGTACTCAGGCTGTTGGTCATGGTTCGTCGATGTCGAATATACACTCAGTCTATTCTCCCTTGCGCAATTTTCCCTTTCTATTACGACACGCCAACTTCCCTATTCCCGTCCTGTGTTCTTTTTAACAACGCGGCCATGGACACATCTGCCATGGTTTGCATCCTTTGTTTTTGTCTTCGAGATCATTTAATTGTTGTCGTTGATGATGCAGTTCCCTTTGCCTCTGCTGTCCCTCTTAATTCAGATCTAGCGGTATATTGCCACTTGACCTCGCTTTCTGATGTTGAATTGTTACAACCCATTTTCCTCTTTTTTATATCCTCGATCTCAATTTTTGTTTTTGTTGTCTTTTCTTTCTTTCTTTCTTATTAGCATGTATCATATCTATCTATCTATCTCGCTCATGATTCACTATTCAATTAAATTAATTGAGTTCTTTTTTGAGAAGTGGGCTCTCTTGTCATTCCGTACTTGAGTTTGGGTGTGAAAATTAGTTGAGTGCTGTATAGATCATGAAGTTTTCATCCAGGCCTTTGGCCTGGCTAGATCCCTCTACTAATTCTGAATGGAGTTTAAAAAGCAAAGTAACTCAGATGACACCTTAATGGGTGATCAACTGAGGGATTAGCTAGACTACTCAACTATACAACTGCACATGCCATATGTGTACTAAGGATGTCTTAGTATGTTGTGTCTTGGATAATAAATCATGTCTCAGCAGAACAATAAAGGTAAAAAAAACCCTCATGAGTCAGTCCACATCAACAGAGTTGATATTGTGTTGAAGTCAGTTGTCATGAGTCACTGCAACCATGACTAAGAAATATGACTTGGATTGGGTTTGAACCAGTGGATATCAGACACTTGTAGAATAAATAAGGACAAATAGTGCAAAGTGAGGACTCTATTGAGTTCTCTTCTAACCCTGAAGAGCAATCTACTCTAAACCCTTGGCTAGGTTCTATTCATTAGTTGCTGACAGTACTTTTATTTCAATAAGATGAGTAAGCAACCTATTAGAACACTAAGTCTCAGTCTGTAGTATGCAGAACTGAGGTATAAGAAAAGTCTGTCTGGCAGACATACTCATTGCTTACTAATCAATCAGAAGATAATGATGAGAGAAAAATAATAGTCCACAGAGGACATATTCAGCAAGTAGAACTCAACAAGGTTTTCATCTGGGCCTCCAGCCCATCTTGAACCCTCTACTAATTTTGTGTTATTAAGTTTGTGTTAAAGTCAGTCTGCTTTGCTCTCTTCTTACAACAGTCTGTGTCACAGTGAGCAGTGTTGTCTATCAGGTCACTTTGCTCCCTTCCAACAATGGTCTGTACAATAGTAAGCAATATTGTGCATCAGGTCACTCTGCTCCTTTCTTATGCTGGTAGTTTGCACTGTTGTAAGTCAGGTTGCTCTGCTCCCTTCTCACTGCCTGTTCCAATTTTCTTCTAATTTATCCTAATTTATTTGAATTTATTCTGAATTTTATAGAGTTTTTGAGGAAAAAGAGAGGGTATGTGAAAAGTTGAACTATGTGTTAATGCCATCATTTCCACATATGACATAGCATATATACCAGATGAAGTTTTTATCTGGGCCTTCAGCCCCTTTACTAATTCTATGTTATTAAGTTTATATTGAAGTCAGTTCACTATACTTTCTTCTAACAATAGTTTACATAATAATGAACAATATTGTTGTTGTTATGAGTATCATGACTTGGCAAAATGGCTAAGTCATTATTTATATTTCTTTTTCTTTTATCTTGGACTTACTACACAGAAGAGAGTGTGGGAAAGTATTATGTCACATGTCACAGGAAGTCACAGCATCACATGACATGACATGACATGATGGGTCACATAATAGGCATGGGAAAGTAGTGCACAGACCATGTAGTAGTTGTATAAGTAGTATAGAAAATCTAATGGGAACTCTATCGAGTTCTCTTTGTCAATTGCTGAACAAAGAGCAGTTGACTTAATTCCAGCTTGGAGTTTAGCTTTCTTACAGTGAGAGACAAACTCTCATTGATACCTTGGACACCTATTACAAAGTTATTACTATAACACCAAATATTACTTCATGTTGACTGATATTTATTTCATCTCATAAATACTGTTGTGATAGCAAAACATATATATATTATGTGTAGCTAGAGAAATAACATAAGAACTATTCTATCAGGTTATTAGGCCCTGTCCCACTATATTGCTAAAAGATTAAAACTCAAGAAAATATCAAATATGACTAGTAATACTTTGTTTGCCTTAGTGCCTAAGCTGAATATTTCTAGAGCAAACTGGGTGATCTTCTTACTATGCTTTCAGATAGTATTCTAGAAAAAAGAGCTGTAGGGACACTTCGATAGCACAAGTGTATGCCCTGTGTTAGTTACTACATAGTCAATTTTATCCTCTCTTGTTGCTGTATTTATACCTATGATCTAAACCACTATTATGACTGCATTTTCTTCTATTACTATATCTATACCTATTTCTCCTACTGGTACTCAGGATAAAATCAATGCATAGAACCAAAATAAAAATATAGTATATTTACTCTTAGACCAATGCTTACCAAATTTAGTTTTACTTATTCTTTCCACTTTGGCAACTGTATAATTAATGTAAAATACAATTGTCAATAAATACACCTATAAAAGTGTTTATTCACAAGCTCATCTTTACCAAGAATTCACATTTATCCATTATCCAAAAGAAAAAGATATCTAAGCCTTTCTAAACAATTTGCGTACTAAGAAAGCAAAGCTTGCTGCTGTAGAAGTCAAAATAAATAATAAAAAGTATAGGAATATGATCATACAGTCCTTACCATACTAGTTAACAAGCTTTGTATCAGTCTAGTTGACCTCTACTTCAATATTTGAACACACTATACTGCTAGACCTCTTAATAACACTCATCTGTGATGAATAGGGCTGAGATAGATCATTTGCAAAAGGATTATCTCAGAATGACAAAGATAATATCTTGTTTGTTAAAGCTAGAGAAAAGAAACAAAGAAAGAGAAAGGGAAAAAGAAATGTGAAAAAAAAGAGGAAAGGGTCATATTGGGAATGTGGTAGTAGTGAACACTGGAAAAAAACTGCCCAATATAGTATTACACTAGGTAGCCATTTAGACAATATAAGTAATAATTTTCACCATATTAACAAGAATAACCAGCTCAAGAAACAAGTTTAGTCTCCTAGAAATATTCCTTAGATGCTCTGTTGTAGACTTGAGCATATCACTTGGGTAGCAGAGTAGTGGCTGTGACTACTACTACAAAGATCTCATAGATACTTGCCTAGGTGTCCCATATCAGATTCAAAATAGAACTCTCTTCTAGAGTGCTCTTAAGAGCAGAAAGGACCTTAGAGGATTGTTTTCTGTAGGGATGATGTCATATCTTGGTGGCAGTTACTTATTTATAATATTTAGGTTACCATTAGATCAGAGTTATTATTGCTGATGGCTAATTATAGTATCACAAACTTCATTCAGCCATATCTCTATCAATTCTTCAATGATTCTCACAGTCTTAATGGCTACAGAAAGCTCTCAAAAAAACCTTTCAATTGATACCAGTCATATCCTGAGGCAATCAATATTGGCCGAGATATTAAGTAGATCAATAGGTAACCACTATAGTACTGTTTATTAAATCACTAATATCTCAGAAACTACCACAATTAATACTTTAGTTCTAGGCTTAGTAGAAGCTTTCTTTATAACACTTAGAATGAGCCTAAAACAATTTCAAGGCAATTAATATTAGTGGAGATATGAAGTTCTCAATGTTTGCATATAAACATTAATTAATTACCCATAGATAGTCATTTGCCTTTAATTAGAACAAAGAACAATCTCCATATAGTTAAGTTATTGCATTTTAGAGCACAAAGGCACTGCCATATATAGAAAAATAGGTAGTAGCATATGATAGTCTATTCTAGTACACAGACCATCACTTTCTTGTATATAAGAACTTCTTGTCTAAGGGTTAGATCTCAGACTTAACAACATCTTTTGTTACTGTTTAAACTTTTCTTTTTTGAACTATTTAAGTATCAAATTACCTATCACAAATTAGTAAATGACCTTTTGTGATAGTACTATCACAGTTGTGCTATGGACTAGTAGTTATATACTGTATGGTTTACTACTATACCAAAAGGGCAATATTAGCAAGGCTACTTCATTTGAACAAGTATTTTGTTATACCTCTATAATACTATTTAGTAGTTACTTTTTTGTGACAATGTCAATGACCCAAATTATGAAGGGTATTGCTTTTTGTTTATTTCTATCTGAGACAAAATGTACCTGATAGCAATATAGAATATGTCCATAGCAAGGACAACTTTGTACCCACTAGTATAGTCAATTACTTGAATTATAGGTAAGTTCCTTGCTAACTCTTTTAGTTTCTTTATGGCTACTAACTTTTTTTTTTCCAAAGGTAAACTCTATATTCTTGCAAGTAAGATAAACTAAGAAATAAGCAATGGTAGTATAGTTTTTGATAAAAATATGAATAGTTCTAATTGTCTCTAGAAAGGCATACTAGTTAGTTCATAATCTTTTGAACTCGAACTATGTCAAGGAAATGACTATTGTAGATGTATAGGTGTCCAACAACAACTACAGAGGAGATACAAATGTGAAACTTAGCTATTGAAAATATACTACCTATATATTGAATATGCTAAAGAATACAGTTGATATTTTGAAGATATTCCCAGATAAAGTAATAGATACCTGAATTTTTAGGAAGTATCTTAAAAGTGTTAGGCCTACTTTTATAGCATATAAGAGGACCTTTGATTAGAATGTCATTAACAAAAAAAATAGTAATATCAGGAATTTCATTCTGTAGAAAAAAGGTTAAATCTCCATGTTGAATCTATATTGAATTAGTATAACCCATAGGAATAGATGTAAGTCATAGGATCCCAAGTAGAGATTAGAATATAATAAGTGTTATAACTTGGTAAAATATCTAAGTTATTTCTATTTTTTTTATCTTTTAGTTTCTTTATTCTAGACTTACTACTATAAGAATGGAGTATGGAAAGACATTATGTGACTTAGTCACAAAGTTACAAAATGTGACATCAGTTACATATTTGGTCACAAGATCATGTTATGAGTCATGAGTTATAGTTATAACATGTGATAAGATAAACATAGGAATAACATAAGGACTATAGGAGAACATTGTATAACTATCATAGTAAAATGTATAAGTAGTGTAGAAAATCAAATGAGAACTCTATTGAGTTTTTCTATGTCAACTCAAACTTGGAGTAAATTTAAGTTACCTTGGCTAAAGTCTTATAATAAGGTCTTAAGACTAGAGTACTAATACATGCTAATCAAATTCAACTATCAGGTCAAAAACTCCATAACATTCACATTCTCTGAATAACTTGGCATATTGCTCCATTACAGGAGAAAGGCCAGTATCTTTGATGGTAACCAAATTAAATATCATGTATGAGTCAAAGCAATTTTCCATCTTTCTTTAAAATACAAAACTAGTGTGACTAGTAAGAAAAATTAGATAGCTTATATATCAGAGAGCCAAACTTCATGCTGGAATTAAGCCAACTGCTCTTTGTTTAGCATTTGACAAAGAGAACTTAATAAAGTCTCTGTTAAATTTGCTATACTATATGTACAATTACTGTTGTGGCTATATATCTTGTCTCCCATAGTTTTCATGTTCATTAGCTGACTTCTTTGTCATATGCTGTGACTGTGACCTTGTGACATGACCATTTCTGTAACTATGTGACTTGTCATGTGATATTTTCCATGCTCCACCTTAGTAATAAAAGAAAAGAAAAAGAAAAATTAAATAATGACTTAGTTGTTTTGCCAAGTCATAACATTATAGATTTCTACTACTAGTTTTCCTTTGATAATTTTAATAACACAAAAAAAAATACTAGGGAAAATAAGAATACTTTTTAGGCTCTATGATATGTATATTAAAGTAGTCTGATAAAAAAAATTTCTTTTTCATTTTCTATTTAGACAAATACAAACTCCTGTAATTTGATAAGGTAATATACAAGTTTCTTTTCTTTTAGTCACAAAAACTATTCTTGGTTTACATTGTTATTGCATTTTAGAGTATAAAAACACTATTATATGTAAAACAATAGATAATGGTATGTAATAGCCTGTTCTAGTATACAAATTATTACAATTCACTAATCACAATAAGTAACCTTTTGTAATATAAGTAGGTTAAAGAAAATCTCTAGTAATATTTTGAGTAATTTTGAAAGTGTTATAGCAACTGGTTTAATATAGTTAGCCATTTTCTTATATACAAGTAATAAAACTAAAACTAGGAACTTTTCAAGGTAGTAAGGAAATGATATTGAAAATAACATGAAGCAAAATAGTTTCTAGATAGATATTGAAGATAAAGTAAAAAATGTGATAATGTTTTGCTAATGTATAATACTAGATTTATCTTTTTTACTAGTAACAGAATCATTGATTAGTGAAAATCTAAGAAAAAGTACTAGATACTTACTTATGCAAGTATAAAGAATAAATGTTCAAGAAACATTTTAAATAAGGCACTTTTAATGACCTAGACCTGGAAATAAATTACAAGATTCATTTTCTAACTCTATAGTTATAGTCTAGTTGGTATAGATTAGAAATTTAAGTTTTTCCCAGATATCTTGGTAAATAGAAATTACTTATAAGCTATTATTAAGAATTGCCTTTACCTCTATATTTCCTTTTAACTTTACTAGTCTAGAGGAGATGAAGTACCTTATAACAAGGCTACTACTAGTAAATCTTTTTCAATCCCTTTAAGAGTATTAGGTATGTTAATTCTTCTTATCATGATGTTGTCTTTTAGATATTAGTAAATATTAGGCAAAATTGTATATAGCTCTTGTTGAATAAATATGACTAGACTCTCAAGACTCTTATCAATAATATATTGAATAACTAGAGATTTCTTTATGTTTGAGTATCATTGAGTATAAGTAGTAGATAAGTGATTTGTAGTAGAAATTGTAGAAGACTATAAAAACTGAGATATTTACTAAGGGATTGATTCAGACAATACAACTATAAGGTTAAGAGTAGTAAAGTAAAAAATAGACTTTGCTTTTAAGGCTTTACTAATCTATTTTATAATAGTATCTACCTACTTCAGTATTGAGACTATAACTGTATCTAGAAAACACAGTTTCTCAAGGTTAGTAGTCAAAACTTTACTAGTAAAAACTTCTTGTAAGGGAATGTCTAAAACTATCACAAAAGGCCACTTATTATTTGTGATTAGGTTGAAGGTTGATTCAAAAAGTGCTTATAAGCAAAGTTTAGATAGTGACAAGAGATGTTATTAAGTCTAAGGTCTAACTCTTAGACAAAAAATCCTTATATACAAAATATTTTACATATGATAGTGCCTTTGTGCCTTAAAATGCAATAACTTAACTATATAGAGGCTGTTCTTTGTTCTAATTAAAAGCAAATAACTATCTATGGGTAATTAATTAATATCTATGTACAAACATTAAGGACTTCATATCTCCACTAATATTAATTGCCTTGAGGTTATTCTAAGCTCATTCTGAACATTATAAAAAAGGCTTTTGCTGAGCCTAGAACCAAAGCATTGATCATGGCAGTTTCTGAGATATTAGTGATTTAATATAATAGTAACATAGTGGTTATCTGTTGATCTGCTTAATATCTCAGCCAATATTGATTGTCTTGAGATATGACTGGCATTAATCAAAAGGTCTCTTTGAAGACTTTCTATAGTCATTAAGACCATGAGAATCATTGAAAAATTAATAGAGATATGGCCAAATAAAGTTTGTAACAGGAACTAGAGATAAAAAGATTAGCAAAATAGCTTCAACAATGTTAGTTGATATGGTAGATAGTGTATAAGACTTTAACTAGTTATCAATACATTTCTTAATGTACTTTTCAGGTACTTAACATAAGAACTATGTGCTTCATATTATTATATTTACAAAGACCTCAAGAAATATAATCAGTAATAATAGGACATGACTAATAGTAATAAAAAGGGTCAAGACAACTAACATAGCCTTTAGGATAGGGTTGCTATAGATGAGAGGTAGTATATTGGTTACCAAAATTAAATAAGTATACTATAGTCTTATTGAGTTCAAGTCTATCTGTTTGTCAAGGACGAAACAGAATAGAGGTGGAAATACCCTAGAATGAGCAGGATTTGACAACAAAATGGAAACAACCTTGGCCTCAGCTCGTGCATTGTGCCTCGATCTGCTATCACATGTACGGTTGCATATTTCAGAAGGATGGGATTGTTGCCAAAAGATTAGGAAAAGAGTGGTATATGGATTGATAGGAATAAAGGTAGATATTAAAGACATAAACGACTTTAATCTACAAACTAAGGAACTAGGATGTAGCTACTAAAGTACTTATACTAAGTCCGGAATAGGAGGAGTACAAGTAACTAGTCTACATTGTGATTCTATAGGAGTAAACAATAGGAGTTTAAAAGCAAAAAATTAGTACTAATATAAAATAAAAAAGGAAATTATATTATTAAATGGGTATTTTCCGTCATATAACACTGCTAGCTTTGAGACAAAGATGTCTAAAACCATATATTACTCAAAGGATAACATATCAAACCTCTCATGTGCTAGAAAAAAGAGATCTCATAGTAATGGTACTTGGGTACTGAAGTGGGTCTATGAGTTGTATAATGGATAAGAGTAATAATCAAGTTCACTAGTAACTAAATTTGATACAAGAAAAAACTAGGCAGACTCTGTAACATTATTCATAGGCTATAGGTAATAAAGAGAATAGTCAGGATTCTTCATACATAGTCTTTGTTAGTAAGCTAACTCCTGAGCTAGAATAAAGCCAACTACTCTTTATCAGTGTTTGACAAAAAAAACTTGATAGAGTTTCTATTAGATTTGTTATACTATATATACAATTACTATATAGCTATACTCCTTAACTCTCATAGTCTCTATGTTACTCGTCAACTGATTTCTTTGCCATATGCTGTTACTGTAACTTGTGACTCCATATGATGTGACCATTATGTGACTCTGTGACTGTCATGTGATATCTTTCTATGCTCTATCCTAGTAATAAAGAAAAAAAATATTAAATAATAACTTAGCTGTTTTTACTAAGTCATGATAGTCTTGAAGTGAGTTGGTTTTGGAATAAATAGTTAAAACCTTTAATAAGGTTTTAATCTTGAATAGATATCTTTTGTTGGCTAAGAAACTAGTCCAAAATTGTAACAAAGTATCAGTAGTATTTACCAAATTGGTAATACAACTGCATAGGCTCATAACCCTGCTTATTAATAAGTATTTCTAGATCAATAACTATATATTTCTAGTTCTCATTAGCTTTGGGATATAATATCATAATTTTAGCCTTAAAGATATCCTAGTTAGATTCTTGTGCAGAAAATCATAACCTCTAGGTTTTGTATTTCCTAAAGTCTAGATAACAAAGGGTATACTGACAGTTCACAAAAGTCTCTTAGATAATCAACTTTATCAAAAAAGTAAGTAAAGGAAGGTGACTATCAAACTTTGAAACACTGTAATTGCTAGGACTAGACATTGTATGAGAGTATTATGCTTAGGTAATAATTGACCTAACAAATAAATATAAAGGTGATCAAATAAATAATAGCTATAAAATGAGTAGTAGAATAAATGAGACTTAAGAGCAAGTAGATAAAAGAATATTACCTATATTGGCTAGAGTAGATGATGCTTATTTAGGACCTCCAAACTAGGAATTCATGGTTCTCATAATCTGACTACTAAGCAAAAACAAACCCTAGTTGAGCAGTATAAAATTATAGTTATTAGTTAGTTATAGCTAATAGTTTAAGAGAAGAATGAGATAATGATGAGTCAGATAAGAGTAAAGGCTGAGGGTAAAAGAAAAAAAATTCAGCAATTGCAGCAAAGGAATTGTTAACTAGGAACAAAGGATTGTTAAGAGCAAAAAAATACATTTGTTTGTTATTGGTTTTACTGATCCAAAAATATAACAAGAAAGATTTGAGACAAAGTATTCAGGTTTTAAAAGAGGAGAAATTGGTAATAAAATTTTTATTGTCCTTCTCTCAGATGTAAGAAAACTCTTTATACAAAATAACTACATAAACTATCCTTAACTGAAAAGAAGATTAAGGGCCTAGTCAGTTGTTTTATAATACTAGAAAGATTCTTATCACATAGGTACTCCTACTAGTTAGACTAGTCTATATTTAGTAATATGAATTTAGAGAGGTAAACAAGTTATGAGAATTAGTTGAGGAGAACACTTTCTTGGTGGTAATGAGTGTTATAAGACTTTAGCCAAGACAACTTAAATTTACTCCAAGTCTAAGTTAACAAGGAGAACTCAATAGAGTTCCTATTAGATTTTCTATACTACTTATATATTTTATTTTGGTGGCTATGCTTTGTCCTCCTATGGTCCTTATGCTACTTCTATTATGTGACCTATGATGTGACATTCTGTGACTATGTGACTGTCACATGATACTTTTCCATACTCCACCTTAGTAATGATCTAACTAAATAAAACAAAACAAAAGTTCAATCTCTATAGTGGCAAAGAAAGATAGAAAACAAAGGATAGTACAAGATTACCAATACTTAACTCAATAGACAATAAAAAACAAATACCTACTGTCTCTTATTGTAAACATATTAGATGGAGTAGAAAAAAGAAAGATATTCACAAAGCTGAATTTAAGGTGGGAGTACAACAATATCAGGATCAAGAAAGGCAATGAATAGAAAGCAGTATTTATAATGCACATTAGGGCATACTGTTATGAACATGTAAAGTAGGAACGAAATAACCTAGGGTAAAATAGAGTTACTCTGAAGTAAGAAAGAATTGACAACAAAAATTGGAGAACCTTGGCCTTAGCTTATATACTATACCTTGATCTGCTGTCACGTATGTGGTTATATATTTCAGGAGGACTAAATTGTTGCTAGGAGTTTAAAAGAGAAATAGTATATAGATTGATAAAAGTGAGAATAGAACATGTAAAAGACATTAATCTACGAACTAAGAAACTAGAATATAACTAATGGAGTACTTATACTAAGTCTGGAATAAAAGGAGTACAAGTAACTAGTCTATATCATGATCCTATAGAAGTAGATAACAAAAGTTCAAAAGCAAAATTTAGTAATAAATAAAATATAAAAGAAATTATTTTATTAAATTATTATTTTCTATCATATAACATATATGAACCAACTGTTATGTACTTTAGGTTGACCAATTCCCCTACTACCTTCCAAACTATAATGAGTGATCTATTCTGAGACATGATAAATCAAGGAGACATAGCAACATTCATTAATAATATACTAATAGCCACTGATATAAAGGAGAAGCATAATAAATTAGTGAAGAAGATATTAAAATATAAGAAAGCTAAACTCCAAGCTGGAATAAAGCCAATTGCTCTTTGTTTAGCGATTAACAAAGAGAACTTGATAGAGTTCCCATTAGATTTTTTATACTACTTATACAACTAATACATGATCTGTGCACTATCTTTTCATACCTATCATGTGATATCATGTGATGTGATATTGTGACTCCCTATTTCATGTGACATTGTGACACTTGTGACATGACACTTTCCCACACTCCTTTCTGTATAGTAAGTCCAAGATAAAATTTAAAAAAAGAAAAGAAATATAAATAATGACTTAGCTGTTTTGCCAAGTCATGACGCTACCCCTCTCTTAAGTTTTCTCATCCTGAGGAATTTTCTACAACTCGTAGTATAGGTCCATCATGTTGCCCATCTCATTATTATCTTTCTCTATCTATTCTCTAACTCCTAAACTTTTTTTCCCAATTTCTTCTTCTTTTGCGATTGTTTCCATTTCCTTTGGTCACTTTCCTTTCTACTATTTCCAATTCCTTTCTAGTCTTTCCCAATATTCTTGATTGTACCTTTTATCTGACTATCTGAACAGTTTTCTTGCTATAAATCTCCCTAGTAATTCTCTCCTTCTAAATGTTCCTTCCTCACATTCTTGTCTTGCTATGTTTTCCATATCTTGCCAGTATTCCTTCTTGAATTCTTTGATCACTTTTTTTGCGTTTTCCAAATTCTCTCTTTCTTCATAAGTATCTGACTTCACTGTGAATTCCTTCTAGCATACTAAGTATTTGTTCTTTCCTCTCACTTGTCGCTTGTTCAAGATTCTTTTTACCTTCCATTCTTCTTTTCCTTCAATTATTACTAGAGCTGGTTGCTCCTTTTTCTGCCCCTCTACTTGTCCTATGTATTTATGTATTCTACTAACATTGACTACTAGATATATTTTGATTGTGCTAGGTAGTTCTAATTCAATCACATTATCACAAATGGTCACTTACTATTTGTGATGGGTGCTTTGATACTTTAAAGAGTTCAAAAATGCGAAGTTTAGATAAGTGACAAAAGATGTTGTTAAGTCTGAGGTCTAATCCTCAGACTATG
>Ga0153965_1000164_pt1 | contig 12749 bp, 12 predicted proteins | sample TSFL049MetaG_FD_104707 | JGI IMG/M metagenome (GOLD analysis project Ga0153965, IMG submission 104707) | Attine ant fungus gardens microbial communities from Florida, USA - TSFL049 MetaG | ecosystem: Host-associated > Fungi > Mycelium > Unclassified | place: USA: Florida, Paynes | collected... | reverse complement strand
TGCACTAGGACAGATCATCACATGCTACTACCTATTGTTCTACATATGGTAGTGTCTTTGTGCTATGAATAGTGATAACTTAACCATATGGAGGCTGTCCTTTGTTCTAAGAAAAGAACAGATAACTATCTATGGGTAATTAATAAAGTCCATGTGCAAACATTGAGGCCTTCATATCTCCACAGATACTGATCGCCTCGGTGCTGTTTTAGGCTCATTCTGAGTGGTATGAAGAGGGCTTCTCTGATGCCTAAAAGCGAAGCTTAGATCGTGGCGGTTTCCGAGATATTGGTGATTTAATAAATGGTACCATGGTAGTTACCAGTTGATCTGCCTAATATCTCGGCCATTATTGATTGCCTCGAGACATGACTAGTATTTATCAAAAGGTCTTTTTAAGGGATTTCCGTAGCCATTAAGACTGTGAAAATCAATGAAGAATTGATGGAGATATGGCTGAATGAAGTTTGTGACAACGATGTAGACTAGTTACTTGTACTCCTCCTATTCCAGACTTAGTATAAGTACTCCAGTAGTTACATCTGAGTTCCTTAGTTCATAGATTAAAGTCATTTACATGTTCTCCTTCTATCCTCACTCCTATCAATCTATACCACTCCTCTCTGAAACTCCTGGCAACAATTCAGTCCTCCTGATATACGTAACCGCACACACGACAGCAGATCGAGGCACAGTGCACAAGCTGAGGCCAAGGTTGTTCCCCCACTTTTGTTGTCAACTCCCTTCCACTCTGGAGTAATTCCGCTCCATTCTGGGTTACTCCGCTCCTACTCTGCACGTCCTTGACAAATGACAGCTGCGCTACTGTGGTTTACTTGAGATGACCTAAAGACGAGGTTAAGGCTTTGAAGATGTTGGTAAAGGTCCTCATCAGAAGAAGGAGAGTAAAAGCTAAATCTACTAGAGAAATAATCAACTATCTGAGAACCAGAGGAAAAGAGGGGATAGAGAAGGTTGAAATAGCTTTTAACACCATTGAGCTGCTCATTGACATCCTTGATGGGGCTCTTGAGGTTGGCTTGTTGTTTTTTAGTGAGTTTGGAAGTTGTGGTTTTGTAAGGGATTTGATTCTTAGCATGTTGAAAATCTAGTAAAGAGTTGATGGCATGCAAAGGAGGAATGGAAGCGTAGCGTAAGTGGTGTCTGCCATTTAGTTTATGGAGGTGTAAAGTGATGGGGATGAGGTCTGCAATAGCTTTGATGCTGTTGGATGGGGAAGTTTGGAAGGCACCTGTGATCCAGAGGACTGCTCTTTGCTGTATTTTCTTTAATTCGGTGATGTTTTTAACAATAGGAGTACCCTTGAAGAACCATAGCTGAAATCCATACAGGGCGATGGGCAGGACACAGGTCCTGTACAATAGGTATTTTTGGATGGGAAAGAGGCCCCTTGAAGAGTTCCCTAGTAACTTCATGGCGTTAAGGGTGGAAAGGCATCTTGTGGCATAAAAGTGCATATGATAGTTGAAATTGAGTCTGTGGTCAAAGTAGAAACCTAGATATTGCCAGATAGGTTTGGGGAAGATAACAGGGCCCCTTACTAATGATAGGTCAATAAAGGGATTAGAGAGGTGTTAAATTCTCATAAAGTGGAAGAGCTCAGTTTTGCTATGCTCTATAACAAGGCCAGTGTCAATGAGGATTTTGAACATAATATTGTAGCTACAAAGAAGAAAGAAAGAAGATAATGAATAGCTTTTCTTCTGAGAAATTAAAAGACTATCATCCATGAAAGAAAAAATGTCAGTTGGAATATTTTCTTTTAGATTTTTTATTCTTCTTTTGAATGTTTTAATGATTGGGGTGAGGTAAATAGCAGAAAGGATAGGAGATAAAGCTGAGCCTTGGTCTACTCTGATATTAGTGTTGAATGCCAGAGATGAGAAATTGTTCCAGGTGTATGTGATAGATCAATTGGAATGGTAGCTGTTAAAGAAGCCTACAATGTTAGTGTTAAGTCCAGCTTTCTTTAGGCAAGTAGAGAGAAACTTATGATTGAGAGAGGGAAAGAATTGGGCAATATCAAATACTATAATGCTAGTATGGCACTGTCTGAGCCACCCTGCACGAATGAGGTAAGTAAGGTATATTCCTACATCAGTAGTGGATCTTTGTCTGATGTCTCCTAGTTGATTAGGGTCCAGGAAGCCGTTGGCTGATATATGAAACTATAGTCTGTTGCTAATAACTTTTTCAACTAGCTTGCCAGATGTGTTAAGGAGTATGATAGGTCAGAAGAAGCTCAGTGTGTTATGCAATGTCTTATTTGGTTTGGGAATGACAATAGTGTTGGTAGATTTGAAGTGGGAGAGCCAGTACTCTAACATAATACAAGCATTAGCAATGTACACCAATCTTTCAAGGCATGTGTTGTATGAAATCAAGGCTTTGAGATACCTCCATGATACATGGTCTGATCCCAGAGTAGATGATGATGAGCACTTAGCTATTGCATCTATAAATTCCTGGTTGGAGAATGGGGGCCATTCAATATCATCTGCTTAGGAGAGTTTATTGAGAAACCTGATGTTGACCAGTCTATTTTCAGCCAAGTTGTAAGATTTGTGTAACGCATTCCACAGATCAGGGAGTGTTGTATGGGTGATTTTTGTATGAGATAGATTTGATGGCAGGCAGGGATTTTTTCCTGATCCAGCTCATTAAGTTCCAGGGTCTCTTATTAGATAATGCGATTTCGTGGATTTTGTTATTGAAGAACTTCCTCTTGACTGTACATACCACCAATTTGAATTCCTTCCAGTGTTGAAGGTTGTCTGATTCACGGTATCTATTGAGCCTGTCAGTGCAGTCTTGATTCTACCACTCTTTGGAGTGTTTTGTGATATGCTTCCATTTGGAGTGAGTACTCCACATATTTTTGAAGACAGACGCCAATTGTTGAACTAGGGTTTCAAGGTTTGCTTTGCTTCTAATAGCTGATGTGTTGAGGCTTTGTACTTCTCGAACTAGTGAGGTGATAAAGTTCTTCTCTTCTTTACTATCCTTCTTAATAGACTATATATTGATATCAGTATTTATTTCTCTAATACCAATTTCAATAATAAGTGGAACGTGGTCAGATGGTTTGTGGATTTCGGAGTGGAGCATGTGTCGACCAAAACCTGTGTTGCCTAGGGGGAGGAAAACAAGGTCTATAACAGAGTTAATATCACGTAAGTTATCTGCAAACCTAATAGGGCCAGAGTTTGAGGGGTGAGACAGTTCAAGGCCTAAGCTATCTGCGATAGTAATAAGGTCATCAGTATGAGAAGTGTAAGAGAACCACTCAAAGGCGATCACCCTTCAAGCTAATGGATAGTCCCAGAAGCTAAGTTAAGATTCAAGTGAAGTATATCTATAACACATTGCTAGTATATATACTCTATACCAGACAATCACATACACAGTCACATGTATATATATCAGTAATCACAATTGTTCTAATAATAGATAGAAGGCATCATACTGCATGATACAGATAGAAGAAGCTAAGGAATGATGGGAATATGATACACGATCTGTCAACAGGCCACTAATAGATTCAGACCCTCAGAGCTTACTAAGCATCACTCTAGATGTCCCCTTACAAGAAGAGTAATGTCTGAAACTGGGTTCCCAGTCACTGTCTCTTATGTTAAAGTCTTCTGTTAGGATAATTGTGTTATCCATATTTGCTATATTTTGCTGGAGGACTTGGAGAGCAGTTTGATTGCTATCTGAGTATATGTTGATCATATAGTTAATGTCCTGATCGTTGTGGAAGGCCAGGACATTGATGTTATGGTGGTTGATGATATCTAGTTGCAAAGCAAATCTCATCCTAGCCAGGCATTTTTGACATAAGTAGTGACTCTTGCATAGTTTTCTTGTGTTGTGTCCTGGAAGATAAACAATGTCTATTCTGGGTGATTAGGTGTGCCATAAAATAGGTCTCCCATAGGGTTTGAGTAGCTGGGAATACATTGTATGAGGGATCTAGGTGGTTCCTGAATGAAAATAATATTAGCTGAGTTTTTTTGAGTTTCTAATATGATATCAGTTAAGACTTTGTTTTTCCTAACGTTCTGTGAGAAGATTTTTAGGTTGTGCTTAATCATACTTTGTTACTACCTATAGCTAGGTGGGTTGAGTTAGCCCTAGTTTCCTTAGCTTCTTGAGCTTTCTTTGAGTGCCATTCACAATTGAATCTGTGTTTCCAGAAGGGGCACTTGTTGTCATCTGCCATGTATTCACCTTTGCAGTTGACACATTTAAAGGAGTGAGAACATAGTTTGCCCTTAGCAGTTTCTAATCTGGGAGGGTTAAGCTTGAAATTGGCTTTACAACACTATGCTAAGTCTCTATGGTGTTCTAGCTTATGAGAGCCATTACACTTTTGACATTTTGAGCCATGAGTGCCACACAAGAATGTGAAGTGGCCCTACTTCCAGCAGTTGTGACACTAAGGGACTCCAGAGTTCATGTTGGTGACCCTGATGGTGGTGATGTACCTACCAAAGTTAAAGGAATGGTTTATTAGCAACTTTGCTTTGGATCCATTTTGAGAATCCCAAATGTCAAACCAGACAATAGCCATATCAGATTTGGGAGAGGCCTTGATGACCCTGGGCTTTGCTGTGAAATTTACAGGTTCAAATAATTCTAGATACTTCATGGTAGTTGTGATGTCGTCACTAGTGAGTTTGTTGCCATTGGGTTATATATAAGGAATACCAGTGATTTTCAGATAAGATTTAGATTGAGGGAGCCGGGGAGCAAGTATCTTGTCGTTGCTAGCACTATTAATCAATTTAAGGTATCTTTCTATAGTGTTGAGGTTGCTTGTGTTTGGAACACTATTTGTGTTGATGAATACCCCTACAGAGCCAGGGCAGATGAATTCGGCTCTCGTTGCTGATTTGATGTTTTTTAATAGCATGTTGATCTGGAAAATGTGAGTGTTAGCTTCTCCCATAATAGTGTCCTTGATTTTGTCAAAGGTGGGTATAATAGCCTGTTTTCTGGACAGGCCCTTTGTGGTGTGTTGTACTTTTCATTCCTTGTTATCTGGTTTGGGGAACACTGTATTGTGTATCCGAGGATTTTCTTATTTGGCAGAGCTGGGAATGCTTCTTTGATCTTGAGGATGCTGGCTGCAGAGTTGGTGGCCTGGGCATAGGACATAGGGGGAGACTTATTCTTAGTCAAGCATGTCTCCTGGCACTTCTTCAAATTCTCTATTTGTTCCTTGAAGTCCATCCTTGACATAGACAACAGGAGTTCAGGAACAAAATTTAGTAATAATATAAAATATAAAAGAAATTATATTATTAAATTATTATTTTCTATCATATAACAAGCTATCTTGAAATATAAAGGCCAGAACTCTAGGTTTGTTAAGCCTAGGCCTTAGGAGATTCAGAGAAAAAAACTCTTTTATTGACTAGACAATACAATGAGAACAGAAAGTCAACTAAGTCAAGAACAAGACTAAGGTTTTGTTTGAGAAGTGTTAGTACTTAGATGTCATAACTTGGCAAAATGGCTAAGTCATTATATATATATATATATATATATATTGGACTTGCTATACAAGGAAGGAGTGTAGGAAAGTGTTACATAACAATGTCACATGTCATAGTTACATGTCCAGATGTCACACAAAAATGGAGTTATATGACAACTATAGAAAAATAGTGCACAGACTATATAGTAGTTGTATAAGTAGTATACAAGAAATAGATCTTGTCAACTCAGACTTGGAGTGAATTTGAGTTGTTTTGGCTAAAGTCTTATGTTAGGGGTCCATAAAACTATATAGTATAAACTACTTAATTAATTATTCAGAGAGCTCCAGGTAATGGCTTTAGTATATAACAGATGTCAACAATAATGATGCTAGCAAAGGTATGATAAGGTTAATGCATGTGTTAGCAATATACACAATTTTTTAAGGTAGGTGTTATTTATAATAAGTAGTTTCAGGTGTCTCTACAAGATGTGGTTAAAACTGGAGATAAAGGAGAAGGAGCACTTAGCTATTGTAATTCCTGGTTTGAGAAGGGAGACCACTCAAGCATGTCTGACTAAGAAAGTTTGTTCAGAAAGCTAGTGTTAATGGGACAGTTTTCTGCTAAATTGTATGAGCTGTGAAGAGCTGTCCATAGTGAGTATATTGCATAGTTGGCCTTCAAACATAATAGACTTAATGGCTGGGAAAGATTTCTTCTTTATCCAATTCATGAGATTCTATAGTTGCTTATTTGAGGAGGCTATTTTGTAGATTTTATCATCAAAGAACTTTCTTTTTGCTTCTTGTTTGTATACCTTCCAGCTTTGTAGGTTTCTCTGTTTATGGTAGCTGTTAGGGCTGTTGGTAATTTCTTGGTTCCACTATTCCTTGGAGCATTTTTGTCAGAATAGACTTTTGGGTTTTCTCTGTTGGGGGTGGCCTCAACTAAAGGTTGTGCCTTCTCCTACACTCTCCCCTTGCAGTGTTTCAATGAATAGAATTGAGAGGAACAAATAAAGTGAGGACAAAAGATGAGTCTTCCTAAGGGAGAATGGAACTAACTAACTATAAGGTAATAATGATATTTAAGTACCTCAGAGCAGCTCAGGGAGGTGGAGCTAAACCTTGATTAAGTAAGGCAGGAGTTCAGTATGTACATGTTATGGGGTCACAAAGCATAACAATTTTGTGATATGTTTCAGCTTAGAGTATAACATCTATGCATCTATATGGAAGCCAGCTAGATGATAACTACTTGAAGACTATTTTTGCTTGTAATAGATGAAGTATCAAGAAGCTCAAGACCTTTCTTCAATGATTTAACAAATTCCTTTTTGTCATCACTGTCTTTTTTAATAGATCAGATTGTGACATCAATGTTTACTTCCTTTATTTCTACTTCAATGATGAGGGAAACATGATCCAAGAGTTTTCACATTTTGGAGTAGAGGGTATGCTGGCCAAACCCAAAGTTATTGGATGATAGGAATACTAAGTTGAGGATGGAGTTGATGTCACATAGGTTATCAGTGTATCTTGTAGAGCCTGGATTTGAAGGATAAAAGAGTTCCAACCCTAAACTGTCAGTGATAGTGAGTAGATCCTAGATATGAATAAAATGGTGGTGGAAGTTTGGATCCCAGTTGCTATCCCTGATATTGAAATCACCTGTCATGACTACCATAATCCCTATGTCCCTGATATTGCAATATAATATTTCAAGAGCCATTTTGTTGCTATTAGAATAAATGTTGATAATGAAGTTAATATCTTGGTCATTATGAAATGCCAGAACATTGATATCATAGTGGTTGATAAGATCTGTACAAAGAGTAAATCTTAACTATGATGTCTGTTTGTTAATATAAGTAGTAACACATGAATAGTTTTCTTGTAATGTGTTGCTTTGTATGAACAGAGTCTATTTGGGGTAGTTTGGTGCACCATATAGAGGGTCACCAACTGGGTTTGTGTGGCTTGAAAGATGGCATATGAGGAATCTAAGGGGCTCCTGGATAGATATTATGTCAGATATATATTTTTGTGTTTCTAGGATAGTATTGGTTAAAATTTTGTTTTTTCTAATGTTCTGAGAAAAGATTTGAAGGTTGCACTTATTTATTGTTTGTTATTGCCTACAGCTAGGTGAGTTGAGTTAGCTTTGATTTCTTGAGCTTCTTGGGCTTTTTTTGTGTGCCACTTGCAATTGAAGTAGTGTTTCCAAAATGGGCATTTATTGTCATCAGCCATGTGTTTGCTCTTACAGTTGATGCATTTAAAGGTGTATGAGCACAGTTTACTTGGCTTAGTTTCTAATCTAGAAAGGTTAGTTTTGGGGTTAGCTTTACAACACTATGCCATTTCCCTGTGATATTTGTGAGAACTACTATATTTTTGACATTTTGACCCATAAGCTCTGTATAAAAAGGTCAAGTGTCCTCACTTCTAGTAGTTGTGACATTGTAGGATACTAGGGTTCATGCTAGTGCCTCTAATGGTGGCTATGTGGTAACCATAGTTGAATGAATGATTGATGAGTAGTTTGGCTTTTGTTTTGTTTTAAGAATTCCAGATGTTAAGCCACATAATAGTTATGTTTGACTTAGGAGCTTTGATAACTCTCAGTTTTGATACAAAGGAGATTGATTCAAAGAGACTAGCATAACTGATGAAATTGGTAATGTTATTGCTAGTGAGATTGTTGCCAGTAGGTTGGGTGTAGAAAATGTCTATGATTTTGAGATAGGACTTAGACTAGGGAAGACAAAGGGCTAAAACTTCATTGTTATTAATTCCTTTAATTGACTTGAAGTATTGCTCTATTGTAGTAAGGTTGCTTGTAGCAACTTAGCCTGGATGACTTAATTACCCTCCAAGTCTGAGTTGACAAAAAGAACTCAATGGAGTTCCTGTTACTTTTTGTACACTACTTATACAATTACTATGTGGTCTGTGCACTACTTTCCCACACTCATCATGTAACTTGTCATGTGATGTGACCATGTGACTTTCCATCATGTGATTGTGATACCTGTGACATGACACTTTTCTGCACTCCTTCCTGTATAGTAAGTCCAAAAGAAAAATAAATATAAATAATGACTTAGTTATTTTGCCAAGTCATGACACCACCCCTCTCTTAAGTTTCCTTGTCCTAAGGATTTTTACAACTTGTAATAAGAGTCAACCATGTTGTCTATTTCCTTCTTATTTTCTTCTGTTCACTTTCTAATTTCTGGTTTTTTCTGCTTAATTTCTTCTTTTTCTTTGATTGTCTCCAAAATTTGTCTTCTTCTTCTACCTTTTTATTGCTTTCAATTCCGTTTTAACCTTTCCTAGTATTCTTTATCATACCTCTTATTTGACCACCCAAATAATTTCTTTGCCATAAATCTTCCTGGTAACTCTCCCCTCCTAAATATTTCTTCTTCCCTTTCTTATCAATTTACTTTCTTTATGTCCCAACAATATTCCTTCTCATATTTTTCTATTACTTCTTTGGTATTTTCTAAGTTTTCTCTTCCTTCCTAAGTATCAGATTCTGCTGTAAATCCCTTCCAGCATACTAAGTATTTGTCCTTGCTCCTTATTCATTGCTTGTTCAAGATTCTTTCTACTTCCCATTTTTCTTCTCCTCTAATTATCACTGGAGCCAGTTGCTCCTTTCTTTGCCCTTCTACTTGTCCTACATATTGTTATATTCTACTAACATTAACTATAAGAGGACCCCTCACACATGACTCCGGAGCACCTCCTATTGTCTCTTAACACGATTTCATTGTGCAGACTCTGGTTACCAAAGAATAGAGAAACTGGAACGCAAGGACACTGTAGTATATATATTGTAGATTATTCCCTCTAGGAGCCTCATTTAATTCTCTGAGGAATCTCCTGGAGGTAGGTTATAACATATTTTATAGTATAATTTAACTGAGAAATCTCCTAAAGAGTACTCTGCCCCAGTTGCCCTCACATTAACTACTGGATGTATTTTTACTGTATTTGGCAATTCCAGTTCTACTATGTTCAATGATACTATCTTCTTTATCTTATAAGGGCTGACAAATCTTTCTGTCAACTTCTCAGTTCTCCTTCCGACTATCTGATACTTCAGATTCTTAGTACTCAACATCACTAAGTCTCCTACTTTATAGTCGTCAACCTCTGCTCTCTTTCTATTTGCATACTTCTTCATCTCCTCTTATGCTTTACTTAGTACTGCTTTTGCCTTTTTCTGTATTTCTTTCATTTTTTCAACAAATTTTTCTGCTCTTTCATATTTCACCTTCTTCCTTCCCTTGAATCCCATTCTTGGGTCTTGTTTATAATTTGCCTTGAAAGGCAACGTCCTAGTACTTGAGTGCATTTTATTATTATATGCAAACTCTGCTGTTCCCAACCATTCTGGCTATTGTTCTTGCCTGTGATTGATAAACATTCTTAAGTACTGTTCTAATTCTTGGTTCACTCTCTCTGTTTGCCTGTCTATTTGAGGATAGAATGCCATCAACAATTTACTCTCGATTTCCAACATTTGATTCAACTCTTGCATTATTCCTGCTATAAACTAGGGTCCCTTATCTGAGATAATACTTTCAGGTAACCCATGTAACTTTCATATTTTGTCCCTAAACAACCTAGCTAGTCCTTCTGCTGATGTCTTTGCTGTAGTAGGCACAAAATGCACTATTTTTGTCAACCTATCTACTACTACTAAAATTGAGTTGTATCCTTGAGCCAGAGGCAGCTTGGTAATAAAATCTGTTAATATATGAGCTTAAGGTTTTTCCAGAATTGAATTTGGCATTAGTTTTCCTACCAGTTATTCTGTGTGGTTTTTATTGCACTGGCAAGTGTCATACCCCTCTATATATTGTTTTACCTCTTTAGTAATCTCTGGCCACCAAAAGTTTTGAGTAACCAATTCTACTGTCTTTCACTGTCCTCCATGTCCTACTGGCATATTATGATGTAGCCTGATAATTTTTTTCCTCAATTTATCATCTTTTGGCGCATACACTTTCTCTTTCTTGTACATTACATCATCAACTTCTCTCTATTTCTCATTTTTCAACATTTTCACTTCTGCTCACTTCATTTCTTCCATAGCTTTTATTACTTCATCATCTTTCACTTTTGACTCTCTAACTTTCTCTAATAGATCTACTCTGTCTACTATGATTTCTACTACTTTAGTTCTTCTTACTTCTAACTACTCTGGTTTCACCAACATTTCATTTTTGTTGTCTTTTTCCACTCTCACTTCCCAATCTGGCCTTCTACTCAAGCTATCTGCCTTCTCCATTTTACTCCCTGGAACATGTTTTAATGTAAAGTTAAATCTAGATAGGTACAAAACCCATCTTGCTTGTTGTCAAGGATATGCGGAGTGGAAGTGGAGTGGCCCAGAGTGGAGCAGGATTACTCCAGAGTGGAAGGAAGTTGACAACAAAGTAGGGGAACAACCTTGGCCTCAGCTTGTGTGCTGTACCTTGATCTGCTGTCATGTGTATGGATGCATATTTCAGGAGGCCGGAATTGTTGTCAGGAGTGCAGGAGTGGAGATGAATATTAAAGACGTAAATGACTTTATCTACGAACTAAGGAACTAGGATATAACTACTAGAGTACTTATACTAAGTCTGGAATAGGAGGAGTATAAGTAACTAGTCTACATCCTGATCCTATAGGAGTAAACAACAGAAGTTTAGGAGCGAAAACTAGTAATAATATAAAATATAAAAGAAATTATATTATTAAATGGGTATTTTCCGTCATATGACACTTATTTTCAATTCAACTTTTGTGCTTTTATGAAATATTCAAGATTCTTATAATTTGTCCAAATCTCAAATTTAACTGTCGCTCCTTCCAGGAAGTGCCTCCATGCTTCTAAGCATCTGACTACTGCCAACATTTCTTTATCACGTATCTCGTAGTTTCTTTCTGTATCACTTAGAGATTTTAAAATAAAAGCAACTGGTTTCCATAATTCATCAGAGCACTTTATTGACAATACTCCTCCAGTTATGTAGTTTGAGGCATTTACCTCTACCCTAAATTCTTTGTCTAAATCTGGGGCTGCTAATACTGGCTTTGTTGTGAAGACCCTTTTTAACTTGTCAAATACTTTTTGCTGTTTTTGTCTCTATTGCCACTTTACGTCCCTCCTCGTTAATACATTTATTGGTCTTGCTACTTGAGCAAAATCCTTGATAAACCTTCTATAATAATTTGCAAGGCCTAAGAATTTTCTGACGTCTTTCACATTTTTGGGCTCTGGCCAACTAAGTACCTCATTTATCTTTTTTTCCTCCATCTCTATTCCATTAGGCTCTATTACTATTCCTAGGAACCTGATTTTTCTCACTTTCCACACACATTTCTCCAGCTTGATGTACAAGTTGTTTTTTTCTAGCCTCCTTAGTATTTCTTTTACAATCTTGTCATATTCTTCCTTTGTTTTTGTTCCTACTAGCACATCATTTACAAATACAGCAACTTTTCCTTCATTAATCAAATCCCTCAGAATTTCATTCATCATTGCCTGGAATGTGGTTAGCAAATTTGTCATTCCAAAGAACATAACTGTTGGCTCGAAAGACTCTATATATGTTATAAACTATCACAAACTTCATTTGGTCATATCTCCACCAATTCTTCAACAATTCTCACAGTCTTAACAGCTACGAAAAGCCCTTGAAAAGACCTTTCGATTGATACTAGTCATGCCTTGAAGCGATCAGTATTGGCCGAGATATTAGGTAGATCAACTAGTAACCACCATGGTACCATTTATTAAATCGCTAATATCTTGGAAACTGCCATGATCTAAGCTTTGGTTCTAGGCTCATCAGAAGCCCTCTTCATACCACTCATAATGAGTCTAGAACGGCCTTAAGGTGATCAGTATCTGTGGAGATATGAAGGCCTTAATGTTTGTATATGAACTTCATTAATTACCCATAGATAGTCATCTGTCCTTTTCTTAGAACAAAGAACAGCCTCCATATGGTTAAGTTATCACTATTCATAGCACAAAGGCACTACCATATATAGAACAATAGGTAGTACCATGTGATGATCTGTCCTAGTGCACAGACCATCACTTTTTTGTATATAAGGATTTATAGTCTGAGGATTAGACCTCAGACTTAACAACATCTTTTGTCATTGTCTAAACTTTGCTTTTTTGAACTATTCAAGTATCAAATCACCAACCACAAATTAGTAAGTG
>Ga0153965_1000163_pt1 | contig 12758 bp, 14 predicted proteins | sample TSFL049MetaG_FD_104707 | JGI IMG/M metagenome (GOLD analysis project Ga0153965, IMG submission 104707) | Attine ant fungus gardens microbial communities from Florida, USA - TSFL049 MetaG | ecosystem: Host-associated > Fungi > Mycelium > Unclassified | place: USA: Florida, Paynes | collected... | reverse complement strand
TATAATTAGTTCATCATTTTATTGACTCGAGCAGATACCTTGAGTCATTGTCATCCAGTATCACGTTGTATACCTCGTATGATCTCGCCGTTGTGTTTGTATCAATAGTCTCGATCCATTCATTACAACATGTGATGGGAAATGAATAGAAAAAAAGGTTATTATTTCGTCTACATCTGACATCATCTACTGGGACAAGCAACACCAAATGTCCTATCCATCATCTTGCCTCTTCATGTATTTCTTTACTCACGGAGATAGCTCCTCTATCGCCTCGCAAAATATCTGCCTCAGTACCCCTATTGGACTCTGTATGACAGAACCTGAGAGATTCCATTATTATACTTTTGTCGATGTCGTCGAAATCACAATGTGCTTCGAGAAGATTGAGTATCAACCGTGACACCTGAGCAACACATTAATCAGCAGTGATAATAGAGATATAAGGAAGAAGGATTTCTAGGTTACAATGAAGGGATAAATGAAGTATTGGAAGCTAATAATCAGGGGGAAGGCTAGCAATAACAACATACTAGGATAGGATATTTGAAATATGATCAGATGAATATTGGAAAAAAGCGGCTTCCAGGCATGAGAAAACTTGAAAAAGGATGAGTCCTGGCCCACTTGCTTTAGATTCTGGCCTTACCCACAAGACTGAGTAGATAGGCCATCAGTTAGATCAATAATATCTAGTTTTCATATTACAAATGGTCACTTACTGTTTGTGAGGGGTGCTCTGATACTTGAAAGAGTTCAAAAATGCAAAGTTAGACAGATGACAAAAGATGTTGTTAAGTCTAAGGTCTAATCCTCAGACAGGGAGTCCTTATATACAGAATTGTGATGGTCTGTGCACTAGGACAGGTCATCACATACTACTACCTATTGTTCTATAATTGAGGACTTCATATCTCCACTAATATTAATTGCCTCAAGGTTGTTCTAGGTTCATTCTGAGCATTATGAAGAGGGCTTCTAGTAAGCCTAGAACTGAAGCATCAATCATAGCTGTTTTTGAGATATTGGAAATTTAATAAATAGTACCATGGTGGTTACCTGTTGATCTGCTTGATATCTTGGCCAATACTGATTGCCTTGAGACATTACTGGCATCGATCAAAAGGTCTTTTTGAGGGCTTTCTGTAGCCACTGAGACCATGAGAATCAGCAAAGAATTGATTGAGATATGGCCAAATAAAGTTTGTGACATTTTGACTCATAGGATGAATAACAAGATCCCATTGCAGTAAAACACACAAGGTTTTTATTTGGGCCTTTGTGTTGGAATATCAAATGCTATACTAAATGAGTTCTAGGCTATTTCTTATTGTTTTATATTTTATTGTTCTTTGTGTATAAATAGTCTACCTAGAAATGAAGAACGTTGCACATTTGCAACGAATTTCCCCTATTGTTGCGTTGATTGTTTTCTCATCAAATTCAACACTTTGGCCTATCTAAAACCCTCTACTAATTCTGTATTATTAAGATTGTGCTGAAGTTAGTCTGCTATGGTCCCTTCCTAACTAAAATGGTCTACATGGCTGCAGATAGTGTTATCTATTAGGTTGCTTTGCTTCCTTCCAAAAATGGTCTATGTCACAGTAAGCAATATTGTGTGTCAGGTGGCTCTACTCCCTTCCTACAACAGTAAGGCCACAGTTAGCTCACTTTGCTCACTGCCTGTTCCAATTTTATTCTAATTTATCCTAATTTATTTGAATTTATTCTGAATTAATTTGAATTTAAGGGAATTTTTCAGTAAAAAGAGAGGTCATGTGACAATTGCTTGGTCAGTTCTGATTCAGCAGCTATTATCCCACATTCAGTCTCATGTACATAGTAGACAAGGTTTTCATCTGGGCCTTTGGTCTATCTAGAACCCTTTACTAATTCTGTGTTATTAAGTTTGTGTTGAAGTCAGTCTGTTATGCTCCCTTCTGTCATGACTTGGCAAAATAGCTTAGTCATTATTTATATTTCTTTTCTTTTCTTTTTCTCTTAGACTTACTACATAGGAAAGAGTGCAGGAAAGAGTTATGTCACAAGTGTCACATCACATGATGTCACATGATAGGCATGGGAAAATAGTGCACAGACCATGTAGTAGTTGTATAAGTAGTATAGAAAATTTAACAAGAACTCCATCAAGTTCTCCTTGTCAACTCGGACTTAGAGGGTGATTAAGTCATCTCAGGCTAAGTTGCTACACCTTCTAACAATGGTCTGCATGGCTACAGATAGTATTGTCTATCAGGTTACTTTGCTCCCTTCTAACAATGGTCTGTGAGGTTAAAGTTTGTTTACTTTCTGTAATATTGTGTTATTATTGAGTTTGTGTTGTAGTCAGTCTGCTACATTATCTTCCTACAATAGTCTGTGAGGTTCTTCTTTCTAACCTATTTCCTCATCTCTCAAATTATTAAAAATCAATTTCAAGTCTATTGTTAGATACATATACAATCCATAATCTAATGCTATTGAATACTTCTTTATATACTACATTAAGTGTCCTTTTGCTCTCTTGGCTCTGCTCTGGAAGAAGTACTGAGATGTTCAGAGGTGAAGTACATCTTGAAAAGGCCACATAAAGTTAGTCATGGGAGAACACTGATGTCTGTAAATTAATCCCCACATGCTCCACTGACTGTCCTTAAGACTTGTTGATGGTCATAGCAAAGGCCAACCTAACTAGGAATTGAAGTCTCTTGAGTGGCATAGGCAATGTCTCTGCATTAGGTGATAACCTGATCCTTGGAATTAATACCACCTTGTCTCTAAATCTTCTGCCCTTGCTGATAATCCTGTACTGAAGCACCTTTCTTCTCACATTCAACACCATCATTCTTGTCCCATTACAAAGTCTTTTTCCTGGATCCAAGTTCCTCAATAAAATAACTAGAGAGCTAACCTTGAGACAGAGTAAAGCAGAAGGCAATCTACTAGCATTGAGTTGTTGAAGGAACTCTTGTCAAGTAGGGACTCTAGAGTGGCTGGGCTTAGTCTTAGCTAACTAGCTGGACCAACCTCTACCTATTGCCCTTTTTAAATGTAGTAGACTGGCATTGAAGACAATGAGGACAATTTAACTGGATTCTAGATAAGTCTACTAGGTGGAGAACAAAACTGGAGTGTCAACATCAATGTGCTAGCTTATAGCTAGGGATCTTAGTAAATCAGTACAAAGGATGGAAAATGGTTGCAAATAGCATAACTAAGCAAATGACATCTTCTTACAGGGCTGTTGTGGCTGTGGGTCACAAGAAAACTGTGACAACTCTACAGAATAGGCATAGTGTATTCCATCTTCTTCAGATACAGAGTCCACACTTTGCAGCATATAGACCTCTGCAGTTGGGTTGAACTGTTGAAGAATGGCCTCATTGATATCATGGACTTGATCATTTCTAGGACAGAGAATAATGTAATCCAAAAAGTATTAGTCATCTTGAGCTCTTGTGTTGCTAATTCCTAGATAGATTCTATTGATAAGAGTATTGGAATTAGTACAAACCATAGACTGAGGAACTTGAATCATCTTATTATTATCCATAGTTGACCCAGCACCAATCTCCAGCAACCACTAAGCATGTTGACTGCCAGCTTCAGAGTGACCCAAGTGTATATTCTGTCTCAGATGCAAGAACTTGATATATTTCCATAAATTTCTTCTGCAAAGAGATGCTGCTACTATGTTATCGATAAACAGTGAATGTCCTTAGTGATCACCCTAGGTAGATGTTCAGGAAGAACTCGATGGAGTTCTTCGTTAGATTGACTACCTACTTATACTACTTTTACAAGTGGCTATATACTACTAGTCCACGATCATATGTCCTTCTAGAATGTTTTACAATCACATGACCTTGTCATGTGGTATGATTACTTAAGTTCCCATGCTATTTATATCTTGTCTGTGTTGTATAACTTGATATTTGTGGATCAAGTGTTTGAATGTGTGGGAAACTTGTTTCTTCTTGGGGCTCTCATAACAATTAGTCACATAGGGCTTCTCATAGATCCCTGAGATAGACTTTGATGAGACCTTTGCACCAGTCACATGTCATCAAACATTTCAGACACTTCTTGGCTTGGCAAATTGCTATAAGTAGCATATCCATCAGATGGACATCAAATCAGCATTTCTTAATAGGGAGCTTGAGAATGAAATCTACATGAAAATACTGCCTGGGGCTAATGCAAAGGAAGAACAAGTCTGGCTGTTGCATAAGGCACTCTATGGATTGAGACAGGCATCTAGAGATATCTAAAGCTAAGAGGACAACTTGAAGGGCTAAGTTTCAAAAGAAGTGATGTAGACCACAGAGTTTTCACTAAGATCATTGATGGGAAGCTCTTTATAATTGCCATCTACGTTGATGATTTTCTGCTTTTCTCTGGGAGGATTGATGACATCAAAGCCATAAAAGAGGAACTAAACAAGCACTTCAAGATGAAAGATCTAGGAGAAGCAAAGTGGATATTGCAAATGAAGATCAAGAGGATAGATATGAACAGAGATGTGAGAAAACTCACAATTTCTTAAGAGCAGTATGTGGAGACAATTTTGGAGTGGTACGGCATGGCAGATTGCAAACCAACAAAGACTTCAATGGTAGCAAATCAACAACTCCCAATGCTAACAGAAGCTGAGGTCAACATCACAGACTATCAGAGGTGTATTGGATCTCTGATGTATCTGATAATCTATATACATCCTGATATAGCGTATTCAGTTGGCATACTGTCACGGCATGTCACTTATCCTGGAAAAACTCATATGTAGGTTGTTAAATGCATTTTTCACTATCTCTGTGGAACCAGCCATTACAAGCTTGAATTCCAAAGTAACGACTCAACTCCCTCATCACTTGAGACATTCGTTGATTCTGACCAGGCTGGAGATCAGGTGGACAGGAAGTCCATCTCTAGTTTTATCATCATATTAGACCAAGGGGCAGTATCTTGGGGATTAAAGAAGCAGACATTAGTCTCTCTGTCCATGGTAGAAGCTGAATTTGTGGTAGCTTTGATAGCTATCAGGGAAATACTATGGCATAGATCATTACTCTACTCCCTAGACATAATATTGACAGATCTGACACACCTTCATATTGACAACTGTGGGGCCCTAGAGCTCATCAAGAGTGGTCAGATAAACGATTATACTAAGCACATCGAGACAAAATTTAGGCACATCTGTGACCACGAGAAGACTGGAGATATTTCTGGGGTACATATGGCTACAGAGGATCAAATGGCTAACATCATGACAAAATTGTTGGGGGCCAAAAAGTTTGCATTATTCTGAGGAATGATTGGAGTACATTCATGAGGCATTCTCGACGAAGGGGGATGTTGTAAATTGAAGCAGGTTCATTTTCCTTCAGACGTCTCCAAGCTCTCATGTTCTTTTCTTTCTTTGATTGATTACCTAATTGACACTTACTAAGCATGTAGTTGTGCCACATAGTAGAACTTTGAAACCTCAGTCTAATGTTTACAGGAACTGAGGTATATTTTAATCTTTCTTATTTGATATAAAGATAACTGATTGTATCTAGACTTTTGTCTGATAGGTACAATGATATATAGTTCAGTATTTACAGGAACTGAGACTTTTGTCTGACAGCTTCTATCAATCTCTGTCTGCTGTAATAGGAGAAGTTGAGGACAATAAGGGACTACATATTGATTGGCAAATCTGGTCCTATTGCATTCAAGAACCAAGCCATTGTCAGGTCTAGCATAAAGTGGATAGCTTTCCTCAGCCTAATCTGTTCTCTCTCTAAAGTCTTTGGGAAAGCATTTACTATATTTTCCATTGATCATACACTTGGCTTGGGGATTATCAATACCACATGGACTATGCAACATGTATTTGGTGACTTTTGTAAAGAGAAGTGGCTGTAGTTGGGGATCAAATAGCTGTGCTGAGATCATAGAGTTGATATGATAAGAATCCCAAATATGATCTTGAGAATGAAGAAAGATAAGCAAGTGGATATGGGAGAGACCTCTCTTCTGAAACTCAATGGTATGAATATGAGCTGCAGATATACCAAAGAAACCATTGTCAATGAGCTTGAGGAGTGCTTTTTTCTTTTGCTCAAAGACTTGTGATACAATATCAGGATGATCAGGAGCTGTCTGACCAGGAAAGAGACTGTGAATGATTTCTGGCAACTTGGGATTAGCAGTCATGGTAAGGAAGAGATCTAGTTTATGGAAGTGTCTGCAAATGGCCATAGTATCCTAGAACAACTGGGTCATAAATCTAGGACTTCCTATATAAGTGGAGGGGAGAATGAGTTTGTGTTCTAAAGGCCCAGTATCTTCACCATCATGTCTATTATGTATAACAGCATCCTGTAGTCCCTAGTAGAGCTCTGATCTGAGAGTGTGCTGATGTGTCCTAGCCCAGTTGAGTTTTCTCTGTTCACAGTTTGCTCATGCATCAACAACAAATTGCTGAAACAACTTTCCATCATAGAAAAGAGGTGATTAAGGACCTTCTCTAACATGTAGACAATAGGCATAATAGCATATATCAAACACACACTGTGAGTGAGCCCTTTCCTCTTCTTCTCTCTGTCTTGCATTTTTATCTCTCTCTCTAAGTTGAGCACCATGAATAGGGATTCTTGTATGCTAGCCATTTTCATCCTTGGGAAAGAGCAGAACATAGTGAAGAGCAGCATAAGAAGGACTGTTTTGACTGATTCTTTGAAGTTGTCCTCCTCAATACCATATCTCTATTATCCATTGCATGATGTACCCCTTCCTCTAAAATAATGACTGCAATCTCCTTAGCTGTTGGCAGGTTATGGGTTCTTTGATCCTGTTGCAAATTCACATGTAGCCTAATTGTGATCTTCTCCTGCTCCTCTACTGGCTTTTCTCTAATAAGTTCATAGGTATGACAATAATGACCAATATATGGGTGGTTATCCAAGAGCATTGTCTTAAGATTATCCATCACCACAGGATCAAGGTTTCTGTTATTGGGTCTCCTAACATTGAGCTGCTCTGCTATATCAAGAATGTAGATTTGTGCATAGGTAGGAGGATGATTACCATGAGACAAAAGAGCACCAGTAAGATGATAAAGCTCTCCTTGGATCTTGAAACAGTAGGGACCTGATTGTCTGGTGACAGAGTTGTCAATTTTGACTCCTACTGAAGTCATAGCAAATGCTGCATTATACTGTCATATATTGTTACGAAATTCTCTTGAGGAATAATCATCTCCAGTCAAGTAGTTGTAAAGGATTCTAGTAAGAGGTTGAAGAGGGGATAATTGAATCTGTCCTTGCAAACAGCACATGCCAAATTTGGGATGATTGACCCATGATGATCTTAGCTTCTCACAGTCAAAGTGAAGAGCATGACAGTAAGAGCAGATAATAGCCAGTATACCCAAATTGTTATACTCTATATTAGCCTCTATAAATGGCTGTCCAGTAGGTAGATAAGGAGCAGGATGAAGAATAGGAGATGGGAGATCATCTGCAACAACAACTTCTTGATCCTGATAACTTGTAAGCATATAGAGTTTTATTATGCAAAAATCAACATACTATATTGTCATCATTATTGATTTGATTTACTTCATCATTTACACCATTATTATTCTGTATCTCCTGTATACCCAGTAAGAATTTGTTGTTAATAAATTCAATATCTGTTACTCACAACTATTTGGGCTCTACCAAGGTTTTTCTCTATAACTCTATCCACATTCTGATTACTATCTTTATTTGCTTGCTGTTTATCATAATCTAGAACATCATTCCCTTCATTTCTCCATTCAATCATCATTTCATTAATTTGAGCTATTGGTTCCACTTGTACTTGATTTGCTTGTTGTCATCTATGTAAATCAGCTATGGCTTCATCTAGGTTTGCAAGAGTATATAAAGGAGTGATATAACATCTTTCTCCTCTTCCTCTATTCCAAACAGGAGCAGGAGGGATATTTTGAAGTAAAGGATAATAAGGAAGATTGTTGGGAATGATATGTGAAAGGAATAAATAATATTTTCCTCCTCTTTCTCTATTCCAAACAGGGGCAGGAGGAATGTTCTGAAGTAAAGGATGAAGATGATAATGATGATTAGGGTTATCTATATGATGTTAAGCCCTATCTTTAGCTCTCCTACCCTGACATTCTTCTTCAACAGCATCTATGTCTCACAATTGTCTTACTGTTCACTTACAGCTACTCTAAGAAAAAAGGTATACTATTGCCCCTAAGAAGGAAACCCCTACTCTAGACCCCTCTCTTAATGAGCAGTTGTCAATCCTGTATGTATACAGATCATAATAGACCCCTAGCACCAGGTTTATAATAGAAGAGTTTACAGGTATACTACTATAGCATCGCTCAAAGAAAGAGTCCTTCTGAGAGAGGAGACCTGAGCTTAGTCACATACTCCAAGCTCTATACTACAGTTGTAGAGTACTGTCCCCTTTACACCTAGGGCCCAGCTTTTAGTCAAGGTATAAAGAGAGTAGAGAGATATAAGAGAGCAAAGAGGAGGGTAGAGAAGGATAGGGAATAGTGATTATGATTTGAGAAAGAGAACTTGATGATGAGCTGGCATTGTTTGTACATGTTATGTTCCTCTCATGCATCTATTTGGGTTGAATTATGAAAAGAAAAAGACATGTGGCCTTCATGGCACTCAATTGTGTCTTAGACATCAGCTGGCTATACTTGTTGTATACTTTAATTTTATTTGAATTTTTTCAAGTTTTTGATGAATTTTGGTGAATTTAAAGAGAATTTAGCAAGCAAAGAGAGAGAATGTGCTGACCAATGCTTTACAAGCATTGGATAAGCATTGTGTAAGCAAACATTATCCTATGTCCTTCTCACATACATATATAACAAGGTTTTTATTTGGGCCTCTGGCCCTTCTTGAATCCTCTACTAATTCTGCATTATTAAGTTTATGTTGAGGTCAGTCCACTATGCTCTCTTCCTACAACACTCTATGTGACAGTAAGTAGTGTTATCTATCAGGTCGCTTTGCTTCCTTCCAATAATAGTCTGTGCAGCTACAAATAGTGTTGTTAATTAGGTCACTTTGCTCTCTTTCAACAATGGTCTGCAATACAGTGAGCAATATTGTATGTCAGGTTGCTCTGCTCCCTTCCTACAACAGTAAGGCCACAGTCAGCTTGCTTTGCTCACTACCTATTCCAATTTTATTCCAATTTATTGTAATTTATTTGAATTTATTCTGAGTTTTTGAGTGAAAAGAGAGAGTATGTGAAAAGTTGAACTATGTGTCAGTGCCATCACTCCCATGTTTGGTCTCACATACATAGTAGACAAGGTTTTCATCTAGGCCTCCAGCCCTTCTTAAACCCTCTACTAATCAAGTTTGTGCTGAAGTCAGTCTGCTATGCTCCCTTTCTACAACATTCTGTGTAATAGTAAGTAGTGTTGTTTATCAGGTCGCTTTGCTCCCTTCTAACAATGGTCTGTGCAGTAGCAGGTAGTGTTGTCTATCAGGTTGCTTTGCTCCTTTCCAATAATAGTTTGCAACACAGTGAGCAATATTGTACATTAGGTCACTTTGCTCACTGCCTGTTCCAATTTATTCCAATTTATCCTAATTTATTTGAATTTATTCTGAATTTTGTAGAATTTTTGAGTGAAAAAAGAGCCATTAGGTAAAACTTAGTCATGATTAGATGAAGCTTTGTCATGCTCACTCAGCAGCCATCTTCCCACATTGGTCTTGCATATATACTAGACTCGACTAGATAGACTAGACTAGATAATAACTAAATAACTAGATAATAACTAGATAATAATAAATAGGTTGTAGCCTTCATGTAAGAAATACACCCACATATTCCATCATGAGAAACCCTCTGTGTTTTGCATATCATGGTGAAATTGATAAAGGTCAAGAGGACTATGACTGTGGTAGTTGTTGCCCTGATAATTATTTTTTGTGTAAGAATAAATATGCAAGTTAGCAAAGTGAAATATGTTAGAACACATACACAAATGCAATTAAGACTGTGTTGTATATTATAAAGATGGGTTGGATTCACCCAGCAACTATGGAGAGGAACTAGTATTCCAGATACTGATTAGAGATATATGTTGACTATCAACACAGATATCACAGACTGAAAAATATGATCAGTTGGTAGGTTGAGTATTATATTGTCTTTTAATCAGTCATCTCTATCAACCAGAAATCAAATTCTACAAAATATACCTGCCATTATAAAATATAGAATTAGTGTGACTAGAAAATAAATCAATATAACAAGTCCATTGACATATGTTTCTAGCTCTCTCACTAATGAAATCCTTGCTCCAGATTGCCCAAAGGTAGAGGACTAGTAGAATCTTCACTGCCAATGAATTCAACATTATAAAGAATCTATTGACATCAGCCACTTGTCATGACTTGGCAAAACAGCTAAGTCATTATTTATATTCACTTTTCTTTTCTTTTTCTTTTGGACTTACTATACAGAAAGAAGTGCAGGAAAGTATCAGGTCACAAGTGTCACAAGTCACAGTCACATGATAGGATATTACAGGGTCATATCACATGATGTCACATAGTGTCACATGACTAGTCACATGATGAATGTGGGAAGATAGTACACAGACCATATAGTAGTTGTATAAGTAGTATAGAAAATCTAATAGGAACTCCATTGAGTTCTCTTTGTCAAATGCTAATAAAGGAGCAGTTGGCTTTATTCCGGCTCAGGAGTTGGCTATTCTGACACTACTCTTGTCCTTAAAAGTCATGATGAAACTCACTCAATATATAGTGATGCTCCAAAAATATACCTAGCAATAGGAGAGGTCAGAGCTATTGTAGAGTAACATCCTTGTTATAGAATGACATTGAGTTGTCTTGGAAATTCCATTTGCCAGAGTATTTGTTTTTAATATTTACATATAAAAATGGAAATGTGGTTACATTTTAATCAAGTCTTTCTGTCTTTCCCTCTTTTCTCCTGTGTGCAATTTATTTTGCTGCATCAAGAGCAAGCAGCAAATACATTTGACCTATATTACTAAAACATCCTAGTCAGTGAAGCTATCAAAGCTGAATTTAGAGCAACATCTTACTGATTTCAATACCTAGGCTTTATTGTTATCTGGTAAAGCTGTCAGGATCCAGTAGTTCAACATAGGATTCCCTTGTGGGCTTGGCCTTAATTTTGATTGTGCCTTCCTGTACTCTTCCCAGTAGAAAAGCAAATGGTTTATTGGACAATGGAGATAAATTCTGTAGAAAAGGGAAGGGGGACTAGTATTGCTTGAAAATCCTAGTTGAGAACGAAACTAAGTTATTGAATTAATAGTAAGTCTTTTATAGTTCCTATGGGATTTCCCAGACAGAGGAGCTATGGTAAGTGCATGTGAGGGGAGTAGTTGGGATGCGTGTCGAGTTTCCTAATGACATAAGCACACATGCAAGAACCCAAGGATGGTCCAGTGTACATGTGCCATGCTCAACATTGCATGCATATCACCCCACATCTGAGGTGTCACAGGGACATGACAGAAGCTATCATCAATATACATTTTATTTATGTCAGATAATTTCCTTATACTATATGAATGTATTCTGAAAAGTTGGATCAATTGTCTTATTCAATAAAGTAAGAGAGTCACACTTACATCATGTCTATCCAGTTGCTTATCAGAACAGAAAAATAGACTACATGCAGTTCTGACCACTTCCTCCTGAGTTTCCATATGTCAGTACCAATAGTTAGCCATCAGATGGGAAACATGTTTGTGGAGATACTGAACCTAGGAGAAAGAGATCTGTGGAATCATTGTTTACAATTGCAAAGACTCACCTGTTGAGGAATGTGATTGATAAAATTGTATACCATCAAAGTAGTAATAATGACTTGACAAGGCTTTAGCTGCTGCTTTGAGAAAGATAGAATGAGGAACAGTATATCCTGGCTGCAACATGCATTTGACAATTTCTTCAGGTCAAGAATGTAATCTTCTGGTGTCAGCCCATACTGATCAGTCATTTTCTCAAGAATAGATAGCATAGGTAACATCAAAATAGAGTAAAGTGTTTATTTGAATCACTAGGATCTAGATAAGAAGGCTGATTGATAGTGAGTACATATACTATGTAACTAGGATCCAGATAAGAAGACTGGATCCTAAGGGAGACAATACAAGACATTTATACTAAGAGAAATGTAGGTACATATCTATGCTACCATGTAGATAATAGAATATCAACAACAATGTACTTACAATAACCCTACTTGAGACAATAGAAACAAAAACAAAAAACATTCTCAACAAAGACAACAATGACTTGCTGCCTAGATGACCTTGTTTCAACACATTTGAGTGGAATATGCAGGAGGTGTTTTGTATGAAAGTCAATAACCATGCTTTATCAACTGGTGTTATTAGACAAATATTCTACTTGGCTGCGCATAGACCAAAATATCTGATCAAGGTCAAACATCTGATATCCTCAGTCCAGTATCATGGATCAGTCCATTGCAGCTATTATGAAGTATGATAACACTTGATCTCAGTTAAAACTCACAAGCTGGTCCAGCATTGCAACCTTTGCAATGGGTGGTGGAAATTGTGATAACTGAAAGAACTAGGCTGTGGGTAGCATTATTCAATAGGCTCTGCCGTTCAATTGGTAACAGAAAGTTTTGTAATGTCTCAAGTTTCAGAAAATGCTATTCAAGATCCAAGATATTGGTTC